>Ga0302127_10000230_pt1 | contig 29268 bp, 26 predicted proteins | sample CB4_SCM_MG_FD_204452 | JGI IMG/M metagenome (GOLD analysis project Ga0302127, IMG submission 204452) | Marine microbial communities from Western Arctic Ocean, Canada - CB4_SCM | ecosystem: Environmental > Aquatic > Marine > Oceanic | place: Canada: Western Arctic Ocean | collected 2017-09-24
GCACCGCTTTCAGACTGGGATGTGATCGAGCTAACCGAAGCCGAAGCACTCCTGTTTGCTACTGTAGGTGTAAGCCTGGACGACAAACGTTATGTGATTCCCAAGGGGGTGGGCCGGGTCTGCGACGAACTCGCCCGCCGCGGTGTTGAGCCCATCGAGATTGATTACGATCATGTCAGCCATTGGGGCGGCTGTGTTTCCTGCTCCACGCATGCAATCTGGCGGGATCCCTGACCGCATGAATTCGTTGGCTGTACCCAAGCCGGTAGCGCCGGAGTTCGCATGCGAGATTCTCGATGCGGTTGCTAAAGGCTTTGATCGCCAGATCGATTTCACAAAGCAGATGATGGCTTTGGATTCCACCCGCGGCAACGAGCGTGCGGCGCAGGATCATTACTACGAGGCGCTGGCATCGCGTGGCTACACAATGGACCGGTGGTCAATCGATATTGACGATATACAGGATCACCCGGGGTTTTCCCCGGTCAAGGTCAATTACGATAACGCGATTAATGTGGTGGGCACCCATTTGCCAGATCAAGAACTGGGTCGCTCACTGATCCTTAATGGTCACGTGGATGTTGTACCCACCGGGCCGCTCGACATGTGGGCCCGGCCCCCTTTTGAGCCTTGGGTTGAGGGTGATTGGCTCTATGGGCGCGGTGGTGCTGACATGAAAGGGGGCTTGTGTGCCAACCTGGCAGCGCTGGATGCGCTTGAGACATTAGGCTGGCAGCCAGCAGCTCGGTTGCATATGCAGTCGGTGACTGAAGAAGAGTGCACCGGCAACGGCGCGCTCTCGGCCCTGGTTCGTGGCTATCGTGCCGATGCAGCACTGATTCCTGAGCCCGAGGAGAATATGCTGGTACGAGCCAATACCGGGGTGATCTGGTTTCGCATTCATGTGCGCGGCCGGCCGGTGCATGTACGCGAGGCGGGGCAGGGGGCCAATGCGATCGAGTCTGCGATGACACTAATTCCGGTACTTAAGGCGCTCGAAGCCCGCTGGAATGAAGAACGCTTTGAGCATCCCTACTTTGATTCGCTTGATCATCCGATCAATTTCAACATCGGCCGGATCAATGGGGGTGACTGGGCATCGTCGGTGCCGTCCTGGTGCACTCTGGATGTGCGCGCAGCGATCTATCCCGGCGTCGATCCACGCGATGCGGCAAAGGAGATTGAGGATTGCATCACCGCACACGCTCGGGATCATTCCTTCTTGCGTGACAACCCGCCGCAGGTTGAGTACAACGGGTTCTTCGCCCGCGGCTATGTGCTGGAAGAAGGCAGTGCGGCAGAGCAGGTGCTGGGTCAAGTCCATGCCGTCAGTTTTGGCTCGAGCCTGGAGTCTTTTGTAACACCCGGTTATCTCGATGGCAGGGTATTTGTCCTCTACGATGATTGCCCATGCCTGGTATACGGGCCGGTCTCAAAGAATATCCATGCTTTTGATGAGCGTGTCAGCCTGGCATCGCTGAAACGGGTCACGGGGACCATTGCCCTTTTTGTGAGCAACTGGTGTGGCCTTGAGCCCCTTAGCCGTCCGTCTCGTCGCCGCGTTTGATCTGCATCGACAAACCTATCTGTTCGCGATCTTTGCGCGTAAGTGCGCCAATCGCTTTTTTGCCAAAGCGCTGAGTGATCTGATCTACCGTTTGGTTCAGAGTTGAGCGGCGCGCATTCGTGCCTGCGTCAAACAGCGATAACTGGTCTGCGGATTCACTGGTGAGGCCGGTACACCCCACACCAAGCAGGCGAATCGCTCCGTCCGGCCCGCAGCGGTGCAGCAATCCGATGGCATTCTCGGCAATAGTGCGGCCATCATCCGTAGGCTGTGCCAAAGTTGTGCGCCGAGTAAACACCGGATAGCCCCTGGCGCCGGGTGCGTTACGCCGGGCTGATTTCCATTTCAGCACCACGGTGTGTGCACGGACACCATCATGTCGCAATCGCCGGGCAACGGACTCTGCATGTTCGCGCACCAAAGGCTCTAGTTCGCGCTTTGCTGTAACGTCCTTGGCAAAGGTATGTTCCTCGCTGTAAGAGACTGCCTCACGGTAAGGTTCGATATCGCGGATATCTTCACCACGGGCAAGTTGTGCAATTTCAATACCCCAACCCCCCAAAGCGTGATGCAGGTCATCATCTTTTGCGTGTGCCACATCACCAATCGTATGAAACCCCAACGCCTCAAGGCGCTCTTGAGCCACCGGCCCCACACCCCAGATGCGTCCGACTGGTAGGGGCTCGAGGAATTGCTTCATTTCGCTGGCTATCACTTCGAGTAAGCCATCAGGCTTGGCCGCAGCACTTGCGATTTTGGCTACCATTTTGACTGGAGCGATACCGACCGAAATCGGTAGCGCCAGTTGGTCGTGTACCCGTTTGCGCAAGCGCTCTCCCACTTGTTTCGCCGGGCCCATAAGACGCGCGCTGCCGGTCAGATCGAGAAAAGCCTCATCCAGAGAAATCCGTTCTACTGCTGGCGAGAATTCACGAAAAATGTTGAACAACCGAGCTGATTCTTTTTTGTACAGGCCCATGTTGCCTCGTACAAAAATCAGCTTGGGGCAGCGTCGCCGAGCCTCAACGGAAGGCATTGCAGAGCGTACCCCGAACTGACGGGCCTCGTAACTGGCTGCGGCCACGACCCCGCGCGTACTATCTCCACCCACTGCCAATGGTCGGCCTTGAAACTCGGGGTGGTCGCGCTGCTCCACAGAGGCGTAAAACGCATCCATGTCCGCATGCATGATTACGCGCGTATGCTCTTTCATGTATTGGTCGACAGCATTTGTTAACTGCGCTCCACTTTAGTGCACGATACTATTGAGACTCATGGCACTGCCCATCCGATACATCCTGATAACTCTAACAAACCCAAAATTAACCAAAAATGGTTAATTGACAATATACCTTTTCAGGTCGATAGTGACCGTCACTGGGCTAGAGTATTTATGTCTAGGCTGGATTTTTTCAGTATTTACACCTATAAAGGAGACAAAATGATGGTACCTATGGTGTTTGTCTACTTCCCAGCGATGCTGATTGTGATTGAGGATTACTTCACCTGGAGTGCTTTTCTTTCGACTACGCTGAGTTGTGCCGTTGGTATCTTTATGGTGGCAACCTGGGTTGCCGAGTTCTTTCTGGTATGGATGCCGGTAATCATTCGCTGGGCGATGGCCTTTTGTGGCGTCCTGCTGGTTGCGCCCGGACAGCAGAGTGACCTTTTTGCATTGGTGTTTGTAGCGCCAGTTCTGTTTCAGCAGGTGGCGGCTTGGCGAAAGGCTAAGCCTGTTGTTTCCCAAAATGTCTGAGGCCCCCGGCTACGACATCACGGTTATCGGTGCTGGCATTATCGGCATCTGTTGTGCATTGAGGCTCGCTGAGAAAGGTTTGCAGGTCGCATTGGTAGATCGGAATAACCCAGCAGAAGGCGCAAGCCATGGTAACGCAGGTGTGATCTCCTCGTGGGCCTGTGTGCCACAGTCATTGCCAGGGCAGTGGAAAAAAATTCCGGGCTGGATAATCGACCCTGCAGGCCCAATCGCGCTTAGGTGGAGCTATGCGCCACGAATGTTCAACTGGCTGTTGCGTTTTCTGGATAGCGCACAATTGAATCGAGTGAACGATATTGCTGACGCGTTGCTGTTGATCAATCGTGACAGCTTTGCGCTTTATCAGCAGATGCTAGAAGGCACTGGATCAGAGGACCTGGTTACAGAGTCTCACTATATTCATGTTTTTCGCAATTCAGCAGCAGCTGACCCACGACTACTGCAATGGGCTTTGCGTCGTGAACGTGGAGTCCCAATGGACTTTATTGACGGCGATGAACTGCGCGAAATTGAGCCAGCGCTATCCAATGAATATAAAGCGGCTGTTGTAATTCAGAATCAGGGTAGAGCGCTGAACCCAGGTAGGCTAGGCCAGGCTTTGGCAGAAAAGGCGCAGAGTTTGGGTGTTTCATTTGTTCGAGCTGAAATAAAAGACCTACAGTCAAAAAAGCCTGATCACTGGTTAATCAACCACAAGACAGGAGCCATTCCTACTCGCAAAGTAATTCTGGCCGCTGGCGCTTGGTCAGCCCAACTGCTCCGACCGCTAGGGTGTGAGATCCCATTGGAGGCAGAGCGCGGCTATCATGTTGTCTTCTCAGAACCTGGAGCCCAATTAAACAACTCGATACTGGATAATGAAGGGCATTTTGCGGCAAGCTCTATGGATATGGGACTGCGGTGCGCGGGGATTGCTGAATTTGCGGGTCTGGTTGCGTTACCTGACTATCGGCGCGCACAGATGCTTGCAAGATTGGCAAAGCGAATGCTCCCGAACCTTAATACAGATTCAGTGAGCGAATGGATGGGCTCGAGACCCGCCACGCCAGATTCGTTACCTTGTATTGGACGAGTCCCGGGGCAAGATGGATTATTTGGCGCTTTCGGACACGGCCATGGTGGCTTGACTGGGGCTCCTACCACAGGGCAATGGGTTGCCGATCTTGTTAACAATGAAATGTCTGATTCGGAGCTTTCCGCTTACCGGCTTGATCGATTTTAGGCTCGTTGAGCACTATCAACGAGTTAAAAATTACGCGCTTCAGATTAGAATATCTTTATAGGCGAAGATTCCCGGAATTCCTCCAGTATGAATGAAGAGGATCGATTTATTTTTGCCTGTGTCACGCGCAAGTTTCAGACAGGCTGCCATGGATTTTCCGGTATAGACCGGGTCGAGCAGCAGCCCTTCAAGTCGGGCACTAAGGTCGATCGCTTGCTGAGTTGCGTCATTCAGGCGGCCATAACCCGGGGCAAAGGTATCGTCAGTCAGCTGTATATCCTGTCTCTGGACAGGGGATTCAGTCTCTAGCAGTTCAGCAATCTCTTGGCACCGTGTTGTGATTCGGGTGAGTTGAGTCTTGCGATCCCGGCGTACGCAAACACCAGTTACAGTGATGTCACTGTCAAGTGCCCGCAAACCAAAAAGTAACCCGGCATGGGTATTGCCACTGCCGGAGGCCACCACGATTTCGTCTATCGGGTAATGGGCATCGGCCAGTTGATTGAGAATCTCGGCCGCTGCCCGGACATAACCAAGCGCCCCCAGCGGCGGGTGACCTGGCGCCAGCGGAATAATGTAAGGTTTTTTGCCTGATCCTCGCAGTTCTGCAGCTATGGCCTGCAGATTAGCGTCTGCGCCGGCTTCATCTTCCCCCTCGGGATAGGTATGCATCACTGCACCCAGAATTCGGTTCAGCAGTACATTGCCCGATTCTCGGTATTTGGCTCCCGCATCGGTCACCCGTTCTTCTAGTTGGATGTGACAGGTGAGGCCGAGTTTTGCCGCAGCGGCTGCTGCCATGCGAACAAAGTTTGACTGTACGGCACCCGTAATCAGGACGGTATCTGCGCTTTGCTCGAGCGCATCGCCAAAATAGTACTCAAGTTGGCGTGCTTTGTTGCCGCCGAGTGCCAGGCCGGTGCAGTCGTCTCGCTTTACATATAGCTGTCCACAGCCAAGATGCCGGCCAAGGTTGGGTAGTGGCTCAATAGGCGTGGGTGTATGTGCCAGCGGTGTACGAGGAATAGTGTGCAGCTTCGCGAGTATCGACATAAAGTAGTAATCAATAATAAAAAGTAACCCAACTGACTCTGCCTGGTTCGCCAGGCAAGCGCCAAAGGCTTATGCGCTCAGAGTTGCCCCACCCTGGGCAATGCGTTTTTCGATGAATTCGTCGATTTCCGCAAGGCGATCATCGGCCAAAGGCGGGGGCGTGAAGTTCGCCAGCGCCTCGCGGGCAATACGGTTGGCGCGGTGGGTGGTATCCACTGATCCGTTCTCCTGCCAGGATTCAAAATTAGACCAGTCCGAGAGCATGGGTGTGTAAAAGGCTGTCTCATAGCGCGCCAGCGTATGTTGAGTGCCGAAGAAGTGGCCGCCGGGTTCAATCTCATCGAAGGCTGAAAGGGCGAGCGTATCCTCGTTGCACTCGACAGGCTGCATTAGGCTCGCGAACATCTGCAGCATCTCAACGTCGATGATAAATTTCTCCAGCGACGCGGTGAGCCCCCCCTCGAGCCAGCCGGCGCCGTGCAACAGTATATTGCAGCCGCCCATAATCGCTCCCCAGCAGGACATCTGCGATTCGTATACCGATTGCGCATCAGGTGCATTGGAGGCATTGACGTTCGACGTACGGTAGGGCAGTTGATAACGTCGTGCCAGTTGCCCGGAAGCGAAAGCTGCTTTGACATATTCCGGCGTACCAAAAGCTGGTGCGCCAGATTTCATATCCACGTTACTGGTGAAGCCGCCATACACCACTGGTGCGCCAGGTTGAACAATCTGTGCCAAAGCGATTCCTGCCAGGGCTTCAGCATTCTGCTGAGCCAGCGCGCCGGGTAAGGTGATCGGAGCCATGGCGCCGGCCAGGGTAAAAGGGGTCAGAATCATGGCCTGTCGGGCACGGGCAAAGTCGATGACCCCAGCGCACATTAGTTCATCTAACTGCAGCGGAGAGTTGGCATTAACCACCGTATAGCAGTGCACCCGGTCTTCAAAGGCGCGTTGGTCCAAACCCTGAGCTATGCGTAGAATCTCCAGAGAATCTGCAACTGCCTCACGACCCCGCGAGTAAATAAACGTAGGCTTATCCGTCAAAGTGACGACCGAGCGCGTGCTGTGCAGATGGCGGACGTTGGTCGGCAGGTCCTGTGGTTCTACCATGGGTGTAGTCAGGTGCAGTACATCGTAGGTTTGTGCCAGGCGCAAAAGATCACGGTAAGTCTCGTGGGTGCCAGCTCGTCTGCCGCCCTCAAGATCCGAGTAATTCGGTGGCCCGCCAACCGTGGCAAATACCAGGTTATCGCCGCCCACCTCGAACCAGCGTTGTGGTGCCCGACCATGCATGGTGAATGTTTTGGGGCTCTGATCTACTGTCTCGAGCACCATGTCTGGATCGAAACGCACCATCAGGGTATCGCCATCTACTTTTGCGCCGGCAGATGCGTAAAGTTGACGGGCTTCGGCGCTCAGCACCTTGATACCTTTATCTCGCAGCAGGGTAAGTGAGGTCTTGTGTATTGCCTCAATATGATCGTCACTGAACTGCGCGATCGGCGGGTAAGGATTCTTAAGGCGCAGCCATGATTGCGCCTGTGGTGCGGGCCTGCTTCTATCGTCGCGTCGGGATCGTCTGCGCTGCTGAGTCATGAAAGTCGTTCTTATATGAACTGAGGTTGTTTTGTTGTCGTTGTGTCTGAGACTACAGGCGCATACGCGCGCCGCTGGGATCCCAGGCGGGCTCGCTTAATGTTTTGGCGCTGCGCCGTTTGCCGACCACATCCACCATCAACGTTTCACCGGCCTCATTGACGTTATTGTTCAAAAGACCCATGGCAAGACTTTTGCCGGTGTAGTGTCCAAAGCCGCCTGAGGTCACAAAACCCACCCGCTGCTCGCCCTGCCAGATGGGCTCATACCCAGAAGCGTCAGCGTCGTCAGCGTCAATTTCCAGGGTCACGAGACGCTGTTGTGCACTGTTGTCTGCTTGTGCCTTGGCAGTGGCATCGTGACCAATGAAATCATCGCGCGACCAGTCTATCCAGCGGTCCATCCCGGTCATACCCGGCGTTCTATCCTGGGTGAATTCGGCATTCCAGATACCAAAACTTTTCTCCAGCCGTAGCGAGTTCATAGCGTAAAAGCCGAACTCTCGGATTCCCTGAGTCGCACCGGCCTGCAGCAACATTTCCCGCAGCGCGATATGTTCCGTCGATGCACAATTGATCTCGTAGCCCAGTTCCCCGCACACAGAAAGACGTGCGACTCGGGCGCGAATCAGACCTACGTCAATAGTGGCGCACCCCATAAATGGTAACGCATCACCATTGACATCCTGATGCGTGAGCGCGGCAAGCACCTCACGGGATTTGGGTCCAGCAAGCCCGAAACCTACCATCGCATCGGAGATATCGCGTATGTCGACACCTTCCATCTGATGATCATGAAACCACCGCATGTGCCAGTTTCGCAGGTAATACGAGCCCATGACCCACCAGCGGCCATCACCCCAGTTGAGCACGGTAAGGTCTCCCTTGAGGCGTCCGCTCGGCGCCAGCATCGGCGCCAGGCGTGCCCGCCCTGCAGTGGGCAGTCGACCCGCCATGAGCCGGCACAACCAGTTTTTGGCACCTGGGCCGCTGACCTCGTATCTTGAGAAGCCGCTAATGTCGAGAAGTCCGACGCCTTCGCGTACCGCTTGGCACTCCTGGGCCACAATCGCAAAGGCATTGGAGCGTTTCAGAGTTGGAGTTTCCAAAAAATCCCCAGAGGCGAAAACCAGTGGCACTTCCAGACCCCAACTGCAGCCCCACTGCGCTCCAGCGGTATTCATAGCTGACCAGGCAGGTGCCCTTTTCAAGGGCCGACCGGCGGGTAGTTGCTCGTTGGGGTACGTCATGACGAAACGCCGCGAATAAAATTGTCCGGTGGTCTGGCGTATGTACTCGCGGTTTGAGGTGAATTGACCGTAGCGGGCGATATCCATTGGCCAGGCGTCAGCTTCGGTTTCGCCATGAATCATCCACTCAGCGAGTGTCTTACCCACGCCACCACCTTGCAAAAAGCCTGCCATCACGCCGCAGGCGAGCCAGTAGTTGGGTACCGTACTGACGGGGCCCACCAGAGGATTGCCGTCTGGAGAGAAAGTGAAGGCACCGTTCACCCAGCTTTTCACACCGACTTTAGTTAACACCGGGTAGCGGGCGAATGCCATCTCTAATTCGTCAGAGATGCGGTCAATATCCTCCTGGATCAGTTCAATGCCGTAGTCCCAGGGCGCCCCATCCATATTCCAGTGCTTGTGGTTAATCTCATAGATGCCAACCAACATACCCTTTTGATATTGGCGCATGTAGGTGAAACCTTCCAGATCCACCATCATCGGCAGTTCATGGTCGAGTGCAGCCACTTCCGGGATATCGTCGGTCAGCAGGTAGTGATGCTCTAGAGGGGACAGCGGCAGATCCAGGCCGACCATGCGTCCGACCTGTTTGGCCCAGAGTCCACCGGCATTGACCACGTGCTCGGCATGAATCGAGCCCTTGTCAGTGATCACATCCCAACTGCCATCATTACGTTGACGCAGTTCTTCAACTTTGGTGTGTTCGATGACAGTGGCACCTCGCTTTTTGGCGGCGCCCGCATAGGCGTGCACAGTGCCCGTCGTATCCACGTAACCCTCGCGGTCGCACCACAGCCCGCCAATCACACCGGCGGTATCCATAATCGGGCACTTGTCCTTGATTTCCCCGGGCGTCATCAGGTAACAATCTTCAATGCCGATGGTCTGGAAGATGCGGTAGGCCGATTGCAGCCATTCCCACCGCGCCGGTGCAGAGGCGACGGATATACCCCCGGTCATGCTAAGGCCAATGTCCTGTCCGGACTCGGTTTGAATCTGGGACAACAGATCGATGGTATAAGCCTGTAAGGCTGCCATGTTGGGGTCGGCATTGAGTGCATGGATACCGCCAGCCGCGTGCCATGAGGAGCCGGCGGTCAGAACTGAGCGCTCCAGCAGGCAAACATCAGACCAGCCGAACTTGGCAAGGTGATACAGCACAGAGCTGCCGACCACTCCGCCGCCGATCACGACAGCCCGGTAATGTTCACTCATTTTCTTGATCTTCAATCGAGGTCATTATTCCGAGTTACGGCTATTGGGTGCTTAGCGCCTCAAGATCCTTGTTCATTTGGTCGATCACTTGCGCCAGGTCGTATTGCTCTGCTTCGGTCAATGGCGCCAGTGGGTTTCGTGGTGGCCCGGCAGGCAGGCCACGAAGCGCCGTTGCGTGTTTGATGCATTGGCCAAATTTTCCGCCCTGCTCAAGCAGAGCCATTAATGGCAGCATCGCTGCCATGATTTTGCGACCCTTTTCGAAATCTTTTTGTATAGCGCAGGCTTCATAAAGCGCACTATGCGCTTCGGGCGCAAAGTTTCCACCTGCGCATACCCAACTGCGCGCCCCCCAGACAAAAAACTCAAGCGCCTGGTCGTCGGCACCGCAGGACAGTTGAATATTGGGATAGTCGTTGGCCAAAAGGTGCAGTCGGTTGATGTCACCCGAGCTTTCCTTAATAGCGCAGAAATTCTTTGATGTACTGACCTGGCGAAGATAGTCCTCACCCATGTTGCTGCCGGTGCGGCCAGGATAGTTGTAGAGCATGATCGGCAGGTCTGCGGCTTTGTCGATTGCCAATGCGTGTGCGGCGTTCTCACTTTCGGTGGGAAGTACATACGGTGGCGAGTTCACCAGCAGAGAATCAGCCCCTACCTGTTTCGCAGTTTGGGCCAGTTCGATGGCGTCTTCGGTGCGGATTGCACCAACCCCGATCATCAGCGGTACTCGACCGTTGATGACCTGGTGGGCTGTTTGCATCAGGCTGGTACGCTCGGCCATGGTCTGCGCATAGTATTCGCCAGTCGTCCCTGCGACGACGATACCATGAGCACCGGCATCGATAAGAAATTCGATGACCTCGGCAAAGCCGTTTTCGTCGACCGAACCGTCATCATGAAAGGGAGTAATGACGGGTATATAGATTCCTTCAAATTGCATCAGCGATTCTCCTACGTGGTTACCGGTATTCGTTTACGGGTTCGAGCGCCTCAAGGATCGGTTCGACACCGAGTCCGGGGGCATCCGATGCTGTCATGGTGCCCTCGTGAACCGTGGGCGCACCGGTGGCGATCTCGATTGTGGTGTATTCATGAAAGGCGGACGACTGAAACTGGAAAGCTGGCGGCGTAGAGTGGGCGAGGTGGGCGATTGCAGCGGTGGTGATCTCGCCGCCCCAGCTATCCTCCACATTCATCGGCAGCCCCAAAGATACACAAAGATCCCGCGCCTGGCGGGCGCGGGTTAGTCCGCCAAATCGACTGATCTTGAGATTAATCATATCCATGGCGTGATCCTGGTTGGCCCGTAACAGAGCCGCCAGGCTATCGATACATTCATCAAGAACGAAAGGCAGATCGGTGTGTGCCCGGACTGCAAGACATTCCTCGTAGGAAAGACAGGGCTGCTCGAAAGTCAGGCGGATGCCGGTCTGTGTTGCCAGATCCGCAATCGCATTGGCAACCTGCAAAGCTTCATGTTGTTTCCACCCGGTGTTGGCATCGGCATTGAGCACTTCGTTGGCTTCCATGGCTTGCGCAACGCGGTGAATGCGGATGATGTCCGTCGCTGGATCTTCACCGACTTTGACCTGAAACTGGCGATACCCCTGGGCACGATATTCGGGGATGCGGTCTGCCATCGCACCCGGGTCAGCACGGGTAACCACTTTATAGAGGGCGACCTTCTCCTGGCGCAGCCCGCCCAGCAAGGTGTAAAGCGGAAGACCTGATACTTTGCCCAAAATGTCCCAGCACGCCATATCAATGGCTGACTTGACGTAAGGGTGACCTTTAAGCAGGGCATCCATGGTGTCGTTGATGCGCTCAATCTGGGTCGGATCCTCACCAATTAAGTTCGGCGCGAGTTGCGAGATGCCTGCACGCACACCCTGCGCATAGGCAGGCAGGTAGGTCGGGCCCAGTGGACAGCACTCACCGACTCCGGTGATACCCTGGTTGGTTTCGACAAGTACTACCGTAGTATCAAATGCTGCATGGGATTGGGTTGACCAGCTGTAACTGCCTTCTTTCATCGGCAGCTCAGCCCTAAAAACGCGGATACAGGTGATTCTCATGGATAATCGTTGGGTTGATCTTAATATTGGCAACGGATTAAGTGTATAAGTTTGCTGCCCAGGCTGTCAGGCCTGGCGCTATGAACGAATTGTGTGCTGTGTAGCCGATACCATTGTCGCGGAACCAGCAAGGAAATAGACGCGGTATGTCGACTCCAAGCCAGAGTATGTCGCCCATCGTCCTGTCGGTCAGCCTGTGCATTGCGCAGATACTGGCGATGGCGGGTTTTGCCAATTTTGCGGTATTGCTTAATGATTTTGGCGTTTTGTGGAATCTCAGCAGCACCCAGGCTGGTTGGATCAGTGGCATCTATTTCGCCGGCTATGTCGCCGCGGTTCCAATTCTGGTAGGACTGACGGATGCGATTGATGCACGGCGTATCTATCTTTTTGGCGTTGCGACCGGTGTCGTCAGTTCCGTGGGATTCGGGTTATTTGCCGATGGCTTTGCCAGTGCGATGGGTTTTCGTTTTTTGGCTGGCATCTCTCTGGCAGGCACCTATATGCCCGGCCTACAGATTCTGAACGACCGTCTGAGCGAGTCTCATCGGCAAAGGGCCTTGCCCTGGTATCTAAGTGTTTTCAGCCTGGGTACTGCGGCATCTTTTTATGGCACCGGTTTGTTCAGTGCACATTTTGACTGGCAGACAGTATTTCTACTGGCCGGCGGAGCGCAGGCGGCCTGTCTGTTGCTGATTATTGCCCTGGTCGGCCCTAAGCAGCCAGACGGATCAGTTAAGGTGGATCGACACCCTCTGGATTTTCGACCTGTGTTTCGCAACCGTCCGGCGCTTGCTTATATCTGGGCGTATACCGGCCATACCTATGAGCTTTTTGCTTACCGCGCCTGGATTGTGGCGTTTCTTCTTTTTGCTGCGAGCGCGTCGGATTTTGTGATCAGTCGGGAGAGTGTTTCGGGTTTTGCTGCGCTGTTGAGTCTGCTGGGTATGCCTGCAAGTTTGATCGGCGCCCATATTGCGTTGCGCCGTGAGCGTCGACAAACCATTTCTGTGGTCATGGTTCTTTCAATACTGGCGGGCTCGGTGCTCGGGTTCACTAGTGCTTTGCCGTTCGAGTATGTGCTGGTATTGGCTGGGCTTTATTCTATTTTGATCATGAGTGATTCGGCCGCGATCACAGGTGGCGTAGTCGCCGCAGCTCGCGAGGGCGAGCGAGGCGCAACGCTGGCCATGCATTCGGTTATGGGATTTTCCGGCGGGTTTTTAGGCCCTCTGGTTGTAGGGCTGGTGTTGGATTTGACAGCGGGGTCGGGATCGATCGTCGGATGGGGTTTTGCCTTCATGGCCATGGCTGCCGGCTCATTGGCCGCCATAGTCGGGTTACGTTGGCTGCTTGCCGGTAAGATTGGTTGATGTTGACAGGATCAATATCTGTGCCTACACGAAATCCGGTTTGGATGCCGAGGGTTTTGGTGTTTGATGGCGGCGCCCGTTGAAGCAAATGGATATTGCAGTAATCGGAGGCGGACTCTTGGGTTCAGCCTTTGCTTATGGGTTAAGCAAACTCAGCGGCAGTGTTGGCCTGATCGATGAGGGCGACAATGCTATCCGCACTGCCCGTGGCAATTTTGGTTTAGTCTGGGTTCAGGGAAAAGGCCAAGGTATGCCTGAATATGCCCGCTGGTCGCGCAAATCTGCCAATGACTGGCTTGCATTCAGTGACGAACTCAACGACAGGACTGGGACCACAACAGGCTATCACCGGCCCGGCGGGTTCTCTATTGCGGTGGACGAAGTGGAATTCATAGCCAACCTTAAAGTGTTGGAGCAGTTGCGGCATGAGGCCGGCGACGATGGCTATGATTACGAGGTGGTCGAGAACCCGACACTCGCTGAGTCGCTGCCCGGAATCGGCCCCGAGGTGCCAGGCGCTACCTATTGCCCGCACGACGGTCACGTCAATCCCTTGCGGTTATTGCGTGCGCTACAGGAGGGTTTTGATCTTAATGGCGGAACCTATCTGCCGCGATCGCACATCGACCGTATTCGCCCACTCGACTCAGGTGGCTTCGAGCTTTTCAGTGGCGCGAGGCTCGTTGCTGGCTGCGAAAGACTGGTGATTGCCGCGGGACACGGTTCAAGTGATCTGGGAGCGCAGTTGCGGCTTTCAGTGCCTGTATTTCCGGTGCAGGGGCAGATCGTCGTGACCGAAAGAAGTCCAAATATTTTGGGCTATCCAACGAACTATGTCCGTCAAACTGACGAGGGCAATTTCATGTTGGGCCCGTCAGCGCGGGATGCGGGCTTTGATTTGGATACCAAAACATCAACGCTTCAGGATATTGTCCGCCAATGTGCTCGCGCGTTTCCTTACTTGCGGGATCTGCGAATCCAGCGCACTTGGGCCGCGTTACGGATTATGACGCCCGATGGTTTTCCTGTTTATGCGCAATCCTCGGAGTTTCCCGGTGCGTTTTCTTTTTCCTGTCATAGCGGCGTTACTCTGGCAGCGGTACATGCGCACGAAGTCCCCCAGTGGGTGCTCGATGGCCAGATACCGGCTGCTTATCAATGCTTTGATTTAGAGCGTTTTGATGTTTCATCGTCGCCATAACATCGCTAACCCGGTGAGCTTTTGGTTCGAGGACCGTGAGGTGCTCGCCAGCCGGGGGGACAGTGTTGCCGGCGCTCTGTTGGCAGTCGGTATATCTCAACTCAGGCGCTCGCCGGTGAGCGGTTCGGCGCGAGCACCTTTTTGCATGATCGGCAACTGTTACGAATGTCTGGTCGAGATTGAAGGGCAGGGCGCTGTACAAGCGTGCCTGATTGAGGTGGCTGAGGGGATGCAGGTACGTATAACGCCGAACACCTATCCTGGGCCCGGCTGACAGCAGTTGAGCATGCCAGACGATATTGTGATCGGTGCCGGGGTCTATGGCATGCTGGTTGCTCTGGAGCTCGCGCGCCTGGGTCGTCAAGTCCAAGTGCTGGAAGCGGGGTCTGTCGCCTGCGGTGCGTCGGGTGGGCCAGGGCGTCGTGGCGTCCGGGCCAATGGACGCGATCTTCGGGAGTTGCCTTTAATGCGGCAGGCTTACCGGCGATGGCCTGTACTCGAAGAGGAACTGGGTAGCCAGAGTTTTTATCAGCGTACCGGTCATCTCCTGCTGCTAGAACGAGATGATGATCTTGCAGCTGCCGATGCGCGAGTGCAGATGCAACGCAGTCAGGGGATTGATTGTCGTCTTGTTGTGGGTGTGGAGTTGGCCGAGATTCAGACTGGGCTATCACAAGATATAAAAGCCGGCATCTACTGTGCTAAGGATGGTGTTTGTGACCATGGCGGTTTTACCCGGGCTGTCGCCGATCGCGCAAGGAATATGGGGGTCGTTGTCCAGGAGGATACCGCGATCAGTCATTTTGAAACCCATGGCGATAGTGTGACTGCCGTGATTACTGCAAAGGGTGAATCACTTGCCTTCAGCGGTAATCTGTTTGTCCTTGCCAACAGTGGTGCTCATGATTTAGTGAAGACGGCGTTTAATTTACAACTCCCGGTTTGGAATGCCTGTCTGCAGGTTATGATCACGGAACCATTCGACCAGATTCATGTGGACACTCTGCTCGGGCATGCGCATCGCATGGTTTCGATCAAGGCGGAGCCGGATAACCGTTTGATGATATCCGGTGGCTGGCACGGCACATGGGATGTTACGAGTCAGCGCGGCAGTGTTTTGCGGTCGGCGGTAGAAGGTAATCTTGCACAGGCTATCGCAGTTTTTCCTGAACTTCAGGGCGTCGAGGTTGCAAGGACCGATGCAGACCATCTTGAGGCGATGAGCGTTGATGATATTCCGATAATTGATCGTGTACCGGGAATAGCCAATGGCTACGTTGCGACAGGATGGTCAGGACATGGCTGGGCAATTGCGCCGGTAGTTGCGACTTTGGTCGTAAAGTGGGCTTTAAGCCACGAGCGAAGTGAATTGCTTGCGCCATTTGTCTTGAAACGGTTTGGCATCTACTGATTAAGAAACATCCTTGTCAACGAATAGACATGCTGCAACAGCTATCAATAGTTTTAATCACAAGTGCTGGCGTGATTCCCATCGGAGTATTGGATGAGCGATATTAGATCCACCTGTGAGGTAGCCATTGTCGGCGCCGGGCCTGCTGGCCTGGCTGCGGCCTGCGTACTTGCCAGCAAAGGCGCTGATGTAGTCGTGCTTGATGAGCAGCAGACACCTGGTGGCCAGGTATTCCGGGGAATAGAGAAAGTCAATGCGACGCGGCCATCAGATTTGAATCCACTGGGTGCTAGCTACGGCGCTGGAATAGAGTTGGTCAGGCGTTTCAGGGAGAGTGGAGCGTATTACCGCCCTGGCACTTCGGTGTGGGAGATCACCTCGGATCAGGAGCCTGAATTGGCGCTGGGTCTGGTAGAAAACGGTGCTGCGCAAATGCTTTACCCGCGTCATATTATCCTGGCAACCGGTGCGATGGAGCGTCCAACACCCTTTGTGGGCTGGACCTTGCCTGGGGTGATGACTGTGGGTGCGGCGCAGACTCTGCTCAAATCATCCGGCTTACTGCCTGAAAATGACGTGGTGCTCGCCGGCACCGGTCCACTGTTTTATCTTTATGCAAATCAGTTGATTGGTATGGGCGTAACGCCCCAGGCGATTCTAGATACCCGACCGAGTGCATCCTGGAGTACGTACTTATCCGGGTTGAACGCGCTGTTGGCTTGCCCAGGGGCTGTGATCCAGGGCAGCCGCTGGATGCACGGCGTAAAAAGACAGGTCGAGGTGACCTCCCACGTGACTGACCTAAGAGCCGAAGGTGATGATCGGTTGCGATCCGTTAGTTACCAGTCAGCAGGACGTTCGTACGATATGGCAACGGCACTCTTGTTGGTCCATGATGGGGTGATTTCCAATACCTGGCTGTCGATGTCAGCAGGTCTTGCACACCATTTTGATCCTCTCCAGGGATGTTGGGTTCCGGACATCCGGGGTGTTGGTATGACTACCCGCGAATCCATATCGATGGCGGGAGACTCTGTGGGTATTGCAGGTGCCGAGGTGGCCATGCTGCAGGGTGAGCGGGTCGCCCATGAAGTACTCGGGCAATTGAGCGATATTGGTAGTACACAGCCTTTATTTGAGCCCGCGGTGTTGAAACGCCAACGCCGTTTACGGCGATTCCTGGATCGATACTTCCCACCGAACTCGCAGTTTCAGTTACCCCTCGATGACGATACCATCGTCTGTCGCTGCGAAGAGGTTACCGCGGGGGAGATCCGAAGCGTTGCGGCACGTGGCTGTATGGGACCCAATCAGGCCAAGGCGTTTACCCGTTGCGGCATGGGTCCTTGCATGGGTCGCAAGTGCGCTACTACCGTCAGCCAGTTGATAGCGCAGGTGCATGACATATCGGTGACTGATATCGGTCACTACCGAATCCGGCCGCCCATACGACCCATCACGGTAGGCCAACTTGCCGATATGTCGATCCGGCGTGGGTCGAGTGATGGAGCACCAACTGCTGTAACCATATACGATACCCTCACACCGGGGGAAAATCCCAATTCCTGATTCTACAGGTCGCTGACTCTTGCATCGAATAATGGAAGACCTACGAGTGAAGTCGTGTGCGAATTTTGCCGGTTTACCCTTTTCGCACCTTGACAAGAACCTTTAGTGATCTATGCTCCTTTTTACCAGCGTTGGTTATCCTGATAGGAATCTCCAATCAAACGATCAAATTAAAGCACTTTACAAATCACGCAACCTGAGTTGATATTACGTAAGACTACTTATGATGAATTGTAGTTCTACTAGAAGGATTTTTTTGGCAAAACCAATATTGGATTCACCAAAGGGGAGAAAAGAAAATATGTATAACTTTAATAAACCCATATTATCTGTGGGTGTAGGAGCAGTTATGCTCTGCGCGGGGGCTATACAGCCAGCGATTGCCGAGGTTGGCTTTGGTAAGCCGGGTGAGGCCGTCAACCTAGTAGTTGGGTATCAGCCTTATTACACTGAATCATGGTCCGGGGTTGTGATCAATGGCCAGCAGTCCTGGAAGAATTATCTGCCGGCCGGGTCCGATGTGAAATTTGAAATTGGACTGCAAGGCTCCGTTATTGTTGGCAAGATGTTGGGTGAGAAGAACCATCTTGGCTACATGGGCGATATGCCTGCGATCGTATCGACGACCAAGCAGGATAAAGTCGACATTCGTATGATTGCTGTGTTGGGAACGTCGCGCCAGCAGTGCAACGTATTCCTGGTGAAGAATGATGCACCGGAGTTCGCAAATGGTATGGATGCTGTTAAGTGGATGGACGGTAAGTTAGTTGCTGCCCCCCATGGTGCATGTACTGACCGTTTTGCCCGTTGGGCATTCGAGCAGGCCGGCATCAAGCCCAAAAAATACCTCAACATGAACATCGAGGTTATCACCTCCAGCTTCAAGAACAACAAACTCGATGCAGCCGTTATCTGGGAGCCTACCGCTTCGAAGATTCAGTTAGAGGGTTTGGCGCGGCGCGCAGCATCTGGCGAAAGCTTTGATGGCGTAGAAGGCGGTGATGCAGGCTTTTTGGCGATGCTCTACGAGATCATTCGTGACCGGCCCGATGTACAGCGTGGCTGGCTCGAAGCTGAGTTAGACGCCCAACTGTTCCTGAAAGATCTGGGTAATGCCACGGCGGTATCGCAGATGGCAGATGACCAGACCGAAGGTATGGATCGACGTGTACTTTGGGCATCCCTATATGGCCAGAACCCACCTGCGATCGGTGGCGGAGAAGAGAAGTTGACGCTGCGATACGTGTTTGATGATACGGCCAGGCAACTGGTTTCTGCGGCAACTAGGTTCCTGAACGGCCGGAAAGTGGTACCGAACGCGATATTGCGACCAGAAGCCATCATGGATGATGTCGCAAAAGCAGTACTGACATCACGAGGCTTGTCGGCGCCTATCGGATTTGTGGGTGAACAGCCGGATTCTGCATACCAATAATTAAGATGTTAGTTTAGTAGATTGATTGAAAAGCGGGCCTCGAGAGTATCTCGGAGCCCGCTTTTGATTTCTAAGTTAAACCAAAGTTAAAGTATCACTCGCCACAGGCGATTCTGCCTGTAAAAATCTCGCCCGGTGGTATTTAGAGTAGTACTTACTGTTCACCCGAAACATGGGCAAAAGGGGAAGATGTGAATGAGTAATCAAGGTGTCAGCGGGCACGCTCCAACAGGATTTCAGTATTTTCTGTACAAGACCTGGAAATCATTGAAAACGCCCATGCCGTACCTGGCGTTCGTGGGTATCGGGCTATGGCTACTGACCTATTTTCTTTTAAATGAGTATTGGAAAATTTTCCCCTTTTTTAAGATCCCGGGCCCGGTCGAGGTAATAACCGAATGGCTAAGTAGAGACCCGATCTGGGGCACCTCGCTTTTTACCGAAGATTACTATATTAATATTTGGGTCAGTTGCAGGCGAATCTTTATCGCCTTCGCTCTGGCAACAGCTCTCGGCGTGCCCTTGGGCCTCTTTATGGGCTGGTCAAAGAAGTTTAAGGATTATACTTTTCCAGTGTTGGAGACCTTACGGCCGATTCCGATTCTCGCATGGGTTCCGCTTGCAATTGTGATGTTCTCGGGGTTTGAGACGCCAATCATCTATCTGGCAACCTTAGCCTCTTTTTTTGTAACCGCTTTAAACACAATGCTCGGTGTAGAGTCCATTGATGAGTCTTATTTCCGGGCAGCGGGCTGTCTTGGCTCTAAGAAACGACATGTCTTTATGAATGTGGTCGTGCCCGGCTCTTTGCCATTTATATTTACGGGTTTGCAGATCAGTATCGGGGTAGCTTGGTTTTCTCTAGTGGCAGCAGAGATGATCTCTGGTGATTATGGGTTGGGTTATATGATTATGGCTTCGTATATGGTCAACAAGTACACCACCATGGTTATGGCTATGTTAACGCTGGGATTCGTTGGTTGGATAACCTCAGCAATGGTGCGCGCTGCTGGCAATCGTATGATGCGGTGGCGAGAAAAGGCGCTTGGCCAAGGAGGTGTGTAGATGACTACAGTAGCTCATCAGCAGCCGGCAACAGATAGGAACGCTTCCACTAAGGGGGCGATCAGCATACGCAATGTCACCAAGATTTATGACCCAAAGGGTGCAAATGTCCTTGCGGTGGACGATTGCTCTTTAGAAATAGCGCCGGCTGAGGTCTGTATGATTGTTGGGCCATCCGGCTGTGGCAAGACAACCCTGTTGAACGCTATTGCCGGTTTTCATTCGATCACATCAGGCCAGATAGATCTTGATGGTGAAATGCTCTGTGGACCGGACAAACCGCTGGCCGATCAGGGCGCTGATCGGGTTGTCGTATTTCAGAATGGCGCACTGTTCCCCTGGAAAACGTTGGCTGATAACGTAGCTTATGGCCCGATTGTTCAGGGATTAATGAATAAAGCCGATGCTCGCGAGAAAGCAATTTCGATGCTATCTGAGGCTGGATTATCGGGTGTCGCAGACAAGTATCCGGGCGAAGTGTCCTCGGGAATGGCTCGACGGGCAGAAATCGTTCGCGCGTTGATAAACGATCCCAAGGTATTGCTGCTGGATGAACCCTACCGTGCTATGGACGCGCTGACCAAGTCAATCATGCATGAATCTCTGCTTGAGGTATATGACCGCACTCGAGTTACCATCTTTTTCATAACGCATGATTTGGAAGAGGCAATTTTCCTCGGGGATAGGGTCATTGTTATGACGACGCGTCCTGCCAGGACAAAGAAAATAGTCGAAGTAAAAATTAATAGGCCAAGAGATTATCGGTTATTGTCTTCTGAAGAGTTTAGGGTTTTAGTACAAGAGACCAAAGAAGCGGTTCATGAAGAAGCTGTCAAAGCGTTTGAAGCGGGTGAGCGAGAACTTGCTTAACCGTTCATCGCGCGCAGTAACTGAAAGTTGAGGAAATAAGATGGGAAAGGCATCAAAGAGACAGGAAACGCTAGGTGCTAGAGTTAAAGCTCTAGTTTCAGATCTGACTTTCAGGCGTGGTGTTTTATCAATACTGATATTCCTTACTCTGTGGGAGGTCGGATTTCGATTCAACGAGTGGTTCGGAGTTATGGTCCCATTTGTGGGAAAGGTAGATGCACCATCAATCGTTGCGACTCGCTGGAGCGATGTCGTTCTTATGCCTGGATATTGGGAAAGTTGGTATCTGAGTATGGGCCGGGTGTTCCTAGGTTTTTTGGTCGCACAAATTATTGGAATCCCATTTGGACTAGCGATGGCGGTCAATAAATATTTTCGGGGCATGTTTTTCCCGCCATTTGAGATCCTTCGTCCGATACCACCGCTTGCATGGGTGCCGGCCTCCATCATTTTCTGGCCAACTACAGAGTTGTCGATCATGTTTGTCACGTTTCTTGGAGCGTTCTATACCATCGTCATTAATGTACTCGGTGGCGCACGTACCGTAGATATCCAGTATTTACGGGCGGCGCAATCGATGGGTGCAACTCAGTGGGATCTTTTTTATAAGATTATTCTGCCCGGTACTTTGCCATCCATTTTTATCGGCGCCGCCGTAGGTATGGGAATTACATGGGAAGTAGTGCTGGCGGCTGAGATGATTTCCGGTGGTGGCCAACAAAGTGGTGGGGGATTAGGCTTCTTCATCTGGAGTTCCTACATGGGTGGCGTAATGGATCAGGTTATCGTCGGCATGATCAGCATAGGATTGGCAGGATATATCTCCAGTAGTCTTATACGGTATATCGGCTACAGATCGATGCCGTGGCGGCGAATGTTCTGATCGTAGTATTTCAGGAAATTACAAGAATAGAAAATGGTAAATCGTGAATTGAACTGGCGGAAGATTTAATGGCAGACGCACCTGACATGATGCAAGTAAATAATGTCTACAAGGCATTTGGAGAGGACTGGGCACGTGAGATGGTTATTGAGAATCTCAGTCTTAAAATTCGACGCAATCAACTTACCGCGATTGTTGGGCCCTCAGGCTGTGGCAAATCGACAGTAGTCAACTTGTTGGCAGGGTTCGAGCGGCCAGACCGCGGTCAAATCCTGCTGGATGGGCGCCCAATTACAGGTCCCAGTAAAGATACGCTGGTTGTCTTTCAGGAAACTGCTTTAATGCCTTGGTTGACTACCTACCAGAACGTCACCTTTGGACCCAAGTTGCGTGGCGATATACCTCGCGATCAATTAAAAGAGGCGGCCGACAGTATTATTGAAACGGTTGGACTCACAGAGTTTCGGGACAAGTATCCTTTGCAGCTATCAGGCGGTATGCAACGGCGTGCTGAGCTTGCACGGGCGTTGATTAACCAACCGCTGGTTATGATCATGGATGAGCCATTCCGCGGTCTGGACGCCATGACTCGCCAGTTGATGCAAGAGTTCTACATGCGTTTATGCGAGCAGGAGGCTCGGACTAACGTATTTGTCACCTCTGAACTTGAGGAGGCTATTATCCTTGCTGACAGCTTGGTTGTACTGTCAAATCGGCCAGCCACGGTGAGAGAAGTAGTGCAAATTGATTTGCCACGGCCGAGAAATCTGGAGATGCTGAGTTCTTCACAGGCTTATGAATATAAACGTCATGCTATGGAAATGCTCCACGAGGAGGCACTAAAGAGCTTTAAGGGGGTTGGTTCGAGTTCAGATTTTCTGGAATCCTACTCTCGCAGGCCCTAAAGTCTTAGCAGTTCTGAATCTGCGCCGGCCGTCTTCCAACACTGGAATAACCTATGGGTGTTTTTGAGATCTTGTTGAATCGCCCGGTCATGATTTCTTGCGCAATCGCCGGTGCTCTGATCGCAAGCTTGGGCCCCTATATTCTCAAAAAAAGTGGCTCACATAGTGATCGGATCCGTGTTCTGGTGGTCCGTTTGGGGTATGCCGTCTCATGGATTAGTGTAGCTTTGTTTATTTCGGCCGGATTTGTTTCTGATCACTGATCCTTCCGGCTCCACGCAAGTTATGACGCAGTTAGACTCTGGTCGTAGGAATTAAGTAGGCGGGCGACAGTGTGCTTGAGATAGAAAATCTCTCCAAGAGTTTTGGAGATATTCAGGCGGTAAACAAACTTTCCCTGAAACTGGAGTCTGATTCAGTCGTTGGTTTTCTTGGCCCCAACGGCGCAGGCAAGACCACCACCATGCGCATGGTCTCTGGGTATCTCCTTCCTGACAGTGGCTCGGTTCGAATTTGTGGTTCGGACATCGTGCGACAAACCCAGGCGGCTCAGATGTCTCTGGGCTACCTTCCAGAGGCGCCCAACGGTTTTGGTCGGTTGACCGTTTATGAGTTTCTAGTGTTCTGTGGCCAAGCTCGGCGTTTATCAGGCCAGGTGCTTGAGAACGCGATTGATCAGGCCTGTGATCGGGTTGAACTCGGGCCAGCGCTATCACGACCCCTTGCGCAATTATCCAAGGGTTGGCGACAAAGAGCGTGGCTTGCTCAGGCCATTTTGCATGAACCCAAGGTATTGGTTCTCGATGAGCCCACAGATGGGCTAGACCCCAACCAGAAGGAATTGGTGAGGCGTTTGGTACGCAAGATGAAAGTTGGCAGAACCATTGTGTTATCAACGCATATTCTGGAAGAGGCAGAAGAGTTGTGCGATCGGGTTGTGGTGATCAATCATGGCCAGCTGATCGCTGATGCCAGTCTGGCTGATCTGGTCGATAGTTCGGGGCGTCTAGGTACTCAGTTCAGAAAACTGACCGTGCATGACCAAGAACTCTTGACGGCTTCTTAATATCGACGTTGATTCAATGAGTGAATTAAAGATCAGTATCATTTCTGGATTCAGTGCAGTACTGCGCCATGAATTGCGGCTACTGTTTTTCACGCCTTTGAGTTATCTCTTTCAGACAGCCTTTTTACTTGGGTTAGGCGCCTGTATTTTTCTGGTTGCCGATTTTTATTCGTCAGATGAGGCAACCCTTCGTTTGTTACTGGGGTTTATCCCCTGGATCTCCTTGGTGCTGGTTCCCGCGCTTGCTATGTCGGCTTGGGCAGACAATCAGGCGGATCGCGAAATGGAACTCATATATTCATTGCCCGTCAGTCGGGCCGCCATTGTTATCGGGAAATTCACCGCAGGCTATCTGCTCTTACTCCTCACACTTGCGCTAACATTTCCGTTTGCGATGACGGTGAGCTATCTTGGCGAACCAGATTTCGGCGTTATGGCGGCCGGTTATCTAGCTTGCGCTTTACTGCTTGGCGCGTGTTTCGCTGTTGCGTTGCTGGCGGCAGCGTTCGTTCGCGAAACAGTAGGTGCTTTTGTTGCAGGCATTGGGGTGCTATTTCTGCTGATGCTTTGCGGGTGGGACGTCTTTGGCCGACTTCTTCGCAATGTGCTGCCTCAGTGGGCGTGGGAAACACTTTCGGTGTACAGCCCGGTTACCTGGCTGAATCGTCTTGGAGAAGGCGTGATACGCCCACAGAGTATTTTGTATTTCGGGTTGACCATCGGCATGGCCTTGTTGGTGACTCATTGGGTAATCGAGGAAAGACGTCGGGGCGACCTGCGTAAACTGTTTTCTGGCAAACGCCTGGCTTGGTTGATAACGCTGTGTCTAGTGTGGTTGCTCGGTATCCCGTTAGCGGCGAATCTGCCTGGACAGTTTGATTTGACTGCAGCAAAGGAATTCAGTCTTCATTCTGGAACGAAGCAGGTGCTTGAGCAGTTACCAGAAAAAACCCAATTGACCCTTTACTGGAGTGACACGGAGGATACTGTTCCAGCGTCGATTAAGGCGCATGCTCGCCGCATTCAGCGATTGCTTTCAGGAATGTCTGGGCGGTCCACATTGGAGTGGACCTTAGTTGATCCAGAGCCTGACACCGAACAGGAGCTTCAGGCGATGGCCCGCGGCATGCATCGGGTACCTATGTCGTCTGGCGACCACTTTTTTCTCGGGATCACAATAGAGCATGGGGGGCGACTTGGGCGGATTCCGTACCTGGATATTCGTCGGGAGAGTCTGTTGGAGTACGATCTTGCCCAGGTTTTGAATGGCTTAACCCATCAATCAACACCCCGGATTGCATTGATCAGCCCCTTGTTGCCATCCTCGGCAGCTCTTGCCGAGCGTGAGGGCCTGTCATTCATGGCCGAGCTGAAGCGCGCCTATGATCTGGCTGTGGTGCCTTTCTTTGAAACCCAGCTACCGGCTGATCTTGATGCGTTGATTCTGCTCGGTACCGACATACTGCACGAGGACATGCTTTATGCAATCGACCAGTACGTTATGGGAGGCGGCAGCCTAATCGTGATGATTGATCCATATACCCGGGTCAAGCCTGCCAACAACGTGACGAACCCTCAGCCGTCTGGTGAGATCAACGACATTTCTGATTTGCTTGCAAGGTACGGTATCAATTACCAGGGTGAGGGTATTGTTGGTGATATACAACTCGCATCTGTGGTTGCTGATGATCAGCAGGGCCGCCTTAACTATCCTTACTGGATGAGAGTTCGCGCTGCGGGGTTGTCGTCGGTTCACCCAACGACCGCCAATCTGAATGAACTCTTATTAGTTGAACCCGGCGCGTTGACTCTTGACTCAGCGGCGAACGGAATGATTCTGGTTACAACCACAGTTGATGCAGGCGTTTATCCTAGGGAGTCGTTTGCCCGAAAAACGCCGCGTGAGTTGGCAATGACCTTTGCTGGTCAGTCGCAGCCCAGAGCGCTTGCTGTGGTTGTGAAGGGTCCCCTAAAAAGCGCGTATCACTTGTCAGAGTCGCACAGTACTGGCGTTTTGCACCTCCAGTCCTCCAGTGGGACCCCAGTCGTCTTTGCGGTAGCCGATGTGGACTGGCTGTTCGATCCATTCTCACTTCAGCAAACCCGGCTTGGCGAGGATACTGTGGTTCGACCACTCAATGATAATCTGGCTTTTTTATTGAATATGATTGAATTTGCCACAGGGGGCGAAGCGTTGATAGGAATACGGTCTCGCGGGAAGTTACAGCGGCCGTTTACACGAGTAGCTGATTTATTTCGAGTGGCACAGGCTGAGTTGCAAGATAAAGAGGCTAGTCTTGCTAGTGAAGTGACCAAGCTGGAACAGCAAATTAGCGGCCTAGCCGAGGGAACCGAACACATCGAATATGCACAGTTGCCCGAGAGCATGAAACGCCAACTGAAGGATTTTGAAAGCAAATTACTTTCTGCCCGTCGGGAACTTCGAGAAGTCAGGCGTGGTATTCGTACCAAGGTAGACGGGTTGGGCGCTCGTCTGGTATTAATTAACCTGGCGGCCGGCCCCTTTCTGGTCGTACTGCTGGCAGGAATAATATTCCGATATCGCAAAAGGTCAATGGGTCGAAGAGTCTAGCGTCAGAGAGGTTCATCTGATAACAGCGTCTCTCCCGCCCTAGTTGCTGCTGGAAATTTAAGCGACTGTCTTTGCTCGCGGAAGATCAGTCGATTTCCCCAAGGCCTCCTGTATCTCATTTTTTGACTCCATAAGCAGGTCTGCCATGGCTTGGGCCATAGGTAGAGGTGGGGCTACTTTTTCCCAGATCAGGCCAACAGGCTTACTGATGATTGGGTCGATCAACTGAACCTCCCGAGTGCCGGGAAAGGCATCGTTGGCGCGACTGAACCCGTTGGGAACAATAGTTGCGAGATCGCCCTGCATAACATGGAATGCCAGCTGGAAAATTGAATTGCATTCAAGTTTTGGTGACGGGTCACAGTCGATGCTGGCAAACGCTTCATCCATGACCTGGCGTTCTTTCATGTTTGGAGAAAGCAGACAAAGAGGTAGTTCGGCGGCCTCTTTCCAACCAATAGTTTGTTGTTGTGTCGATAACATGTTTTTTGGAATCATCAGGCTGAGCTGTTCTTGGTACAGCACCATGGTGTTCAGCTTTTTCAACGACTGACCTTCGAGGTAGGTAATGCCAACGTCGAGTTCAAAGTTTCGTAATTCGTTGATCAGATTGCCTGAGCCCACGAACTGAATATCTATCTCAACTGCTGGGTAAGCTTGAGTAAAAAGTTGGCTGATACGGGGTAGAACTGGAGAACTGGTTGGCATGGCGCCAACTCGGATTTTGCCATTGAGATTACGCCGCATAATGGCGAGATCTTCGATCATGCTTTTCCGATCAGCCAGCAGGCGCTTGGCCCAACTGATAACCCGCTCACCTTCAGGTGTGAACCCCTGGTAACGCTGGTGACGAAGAATGATCGTTACATCGAGCTCAGATTCAAGTTGTTGTAGCGCGCTGGATAGGCTTGGTTGCGATACATGACAGCGCTCAGCGGCACGGCCGAAGTGGCCTTCTTGTTCAAGCGCGACCAGATATTCAAATTGTCGTAAAAACATAGTGAACTCTCTCCTTTTTTATCTATCCGAGAATCTCCCCTTAGCTAAATCAGGATAGACATAAACTATTAAATTCTTATATTGTACAAAAATACCTATCTTTTCCTAATTATTCAACCACTGCAATAGTGCGGATAATTTTTTGTGATTCTGGGAAGCTATCTACATAAAAGCATTCCTAACTGAAGTATTCAGGCGGGTAGATGATTTAAGTCATAAGCGCCCAGTGATGTTGAAAGTAATGTTAAAACGTCTCAGTTAATCACTTGTCCGCATACTCATCCACTTATGTCCATAATCCATATCGAAGAGTTTTCTAGAAGATCGTCAGCCGACATGGGCAGTTATAGTACCCAATTCATCCGCAATAGGCGGTACAACTGGGTTAACTGATTGCCTTAGGCGGTACAACTGGGTTAACCGATTGCCTTGCGACAGTGTAGATGGTCCGCGCTACCCAGTGAGCCATGTCTGTGTGACTTCCCGCACTGGCTTGCAAGCATCTATTTTGCCGTGGCCAGGCATAACGCTGATGATACTGGCGATCACAGCTTTACTGGCGACTCTCAGATAACTGGCAAACTGCTTCAAGATGGCTATTTATTGAATCTTCCCTTGCGTTAGGATATTCGGTGGGGATTAACGAGAGGTAGTGCATCGCTGTCATGCTGAACCACCCAACCGTTTTTTGTTCCTGCGCTTCGTTACCACGGCCGTAGTCGATCCAAAAGGGTGCTCGCCACTCGATGGCCTGACTATAATGGGGTCCGGCCTCGCGCATCTATGCCGCTAAGGCTGATAAGCCAGCGGCAGGTGCTGTTGGGGATCCTGATCACGGGGGTGGGAAAATCTCATGCTTAGTACAGCGGCTATAGCCCTTGCGGGCGGAGTCGCGATCATCGTTGGCGTACTGATTGGTGCTATCGGGATCGGCGGCGTTTTGTTGGTCCCAATGCTCACTTATGCTCTTGGTTTTGGTATTCATGTGGCGATCGCTACGGCGATGTTTTCTTACCTCTTCAGCGGCGTAGTAGGCGCTATTGAATATTCTCGGCGGGGCTCTATCCAGTGGAACATGGGCCTATGGCTATGTCTTGGCGGAATGCCTGGGGCTTATTTGGGTGCGCTGGCCGCCTGGCAGACCCCCGGCGCTGTTCTTGAGGGCATTATCGGACTGTTGGTTTTTTTGTCGGGGCTTCAGGCTTTGCGCCCGCAGTCTGAAAATTCGGGTACAGAGAACTTTTTGAGCCCGGTTTTCCTGCTGGTTGTTGGAGTAATCACAGGATTTGCTTCATCAATAACTGGAACGGGTGGCCCGCTGATCCTGGTACCCCTATTGATCTGGCTGAAAGTTCCAGTTCTGACTGCTGTGGGCCTAAGCCAGATTATTCAGATTCCAATCGCGCTACTGGCAACGGGAGGTAACCTGGCGTTTGGTCATATCGAGTTTGGACTGGGCCTTGGCATTGCGGTAATGCTGGCGGGTGGAGTCATTGTGGGTGCCCGCGTTGCGCATCACGTGTCACGCGATACTTTGAAGCGGTTCATTGCTTTTGCCCTATTGCTCGTGGGCGCGGCTATGCTGATTCGCATTGCTGCTGGAATATTTTAATTCACCACCACCGCGTCGTGTTGCCTTTCGAGCAATAGCCGTTAGAGGCTAGCGACCCTTTACCCGCAAGCCAGGCACTGTTGCGAAGATGTAAACCCGTTGGAGGCTGCCATGGTGCGGTTTTCGGGTGGCAGTGTCATCGGATCAGAGTCGGAATTGATACTGGCCTGCTTCTTCGCCAAATCTTCGAAAAACCCTATCTTGTGGCGTCATCCTGATTCACAGCCGAAACGGTCCAGTTCTGGAGAATTACTGCTTACATCGGTCTGTTCTAGCCCTTTGGCGGGAGGCCATGCTGGGTTTAGGCTATGTGAATACAACGGATGTTGAGATCACCGGTTCCCTAGTAGAGCTACTGGGAATAGTCCACGATCCGATTTAGCGCAGCCGTCCATTCTTTCATTCTGGCAAAAGGGTGGTGAGAAACTGCTGGGCAGACGACTTGTTGCCGTGCGAGTGAGATCACCATCTTCGAATTGAATTGTTAACCGTATATTGCCAGATCCTTACTTTCAGCAGTACA
>Ga0302127_10000232_pt1 | contig 29102 bp, 28 predicted proteins | sample CB4_SCM_MG_FD_204452 | JGI IMG/M metagenome (GOLD analysis project Ga0302127, IMG submission 204452) | Marine microbial communities from Western Arctic Ocean, Canada - CB4_SCM | ecosystem: Environmental > Aquatic > Marine > Oceanic | place: Canada: Western Arctic Ocean | collected 2017-09-24
GCCCCCCCCCCCCCCCCCCCCCCGCCCCATTGCATCGTGTTAGACGCCTTGCAGCACACAAAAGTAGCGGGATTCTCCCGAGGGAAATATGTGGTTCGATGCCGATGTAAACGTCGCAGTCGAGTCCATTATTCCGCCCATTGGGGGACGCATGTGTAGGCCGCAAAGCCAGTAGGACATGGTAGGTCATGGTATGGGAGATGTCCAGTAGAATCTTACGATTAGGGCGTAGGAGTCCACGCGAACCCTCTACAATGCGCGCCATGCAGGTGAGGCAACGCTGGGGAATATTCGGAGGGACGTTTGATCCGCCGCATATTGGGCAGCTTGTTGCTGCGCAGTCGGCGCTTCACGAACTCGAGTTAGACCGAATTTTGTTCGTAGTGGCTCACGTACCTTGGCAAAAGGTAGGGGACCGCACGATTAGCGAATCATCTCATCGCTTGGCGATGGTTGAAGCCGCCGTTGAGAACGAACATGGGATGCAGGCGGTAAGTCTCGAAATTGATCGAGGTGGTAATTCCTACATGGCCGACACGCTGGCGGAATTATCGGCACCAGAACGGGACCTTTTCTTGGTTCTTGGATCCGATGCCGCCCATGGCCTTCCAACCTGGGAGCGCCCTGACGAGGTCCGCGCCCTCGCCGCCGTTGCGGTTGTCGATCGCCCGGGTAGTGCCGGGCAGTCCCCGCCGTATGGGTGGGAATGGCAAATGGTTGACTGCCCGTTGATCGACCTTTCAAGCACAGATCTTCGTCAACGCATTGTTGCGGGGGCGCCGGTGGACCATCTCGTGCCGGATTCTGTCGTCTCCTACATCAACCGCAACGGTCTTTATCGATGAGACGAGGACCAGGCGACAAGCGAACGTCGGCCGAATGGGTTTGGATTGTTCTCTTTCCCCTTCTTCTCGGGTTGTCGCTGTTCGCGGGGTATCGAATTATCCAATCTGGCGCAGGAGCAATTTTGGACGCCACCGATGGTGACGTGGCCCAGGTTGTGACGAACCCGCGGTTGCCGGGATATCGGGCGATTGTCGAACCAACGGCGGTGAGCGCGGCGCTATTGGTACATAGTGACGAGTTAGTCGGAGCAGCCGTTGTGGTCCCTGTGGCGAACGGTGTCGGCGGTACATGGTTCGTGATTCCTCCGGATATTTTTCTCGACGGGCAGACCCTTGCGACGACGTTTGAGTCCGATGGTGTGCCGGGTGCCACGGGTGCCCTGCAGTTGTTTACCGCGCTTCGCCTAGAACAGGTAGCCGTCCTTGACCAGCAAGAGTGGGAGAAACTGTTCGGTACTCGGCCAGTGACCGTTCAATTGGCGGACGATCTTGTCCAGGTCAACGGAACTGTGCAGTTTGCATCTGGCGAGTTGACCATCGATGCCGCTTCGATTGGCGAGGTGTTGGGGTGGCTTAACCCGGGCGAAGTGTCGGCCAACCGTTTGAGTCGCCATAACGATGTCATCACTTCTTGGTTGGCAGCGGCTTCTGATCGCGCCTTCACGCTGGGCGATGATGTGCCGTTGGCGACCTCCCTTAATTCAATGGTTCAAGGTGTGCTCAATACAGCCACTATTCCGATCGTGGCTACTGATTCCCTAGGGTTTGTTCCCGACATTGATCTGTTCCAAACCATGGTGCATGAACTGGCACCCTTTGCGCCATCTGAGGCGTCGGTGTTGCGCCCGCAGACATTGGTTCTAAACGGCGCCAGCAGCGATCCCGAACTTACGCTTAAATTCGTTACCCAGGTTGCTGTGGCTGGGGCGCAGGTCACCGCACTCGGCAACGAAGATGCTTTTTTGCGGACCGAATCGTCGCTCATTGTTAGCTCTGAGCTATGGATGGAGTTTGGTGAAGAGATTGCGGATGCGTTGGGAATTGGCACCGTCATATTAGATCCCGAAGACAATCCGGCGTTTGACCTCGTTGTGCATCTGGGTCTTGACCTGGTCGGTCCCTGAATTGGGTATCGGGCAGTAGCATGTGGAGATGAATTGGCACGTACTGGCGGCACGAGCGGCTGACGACAAACTTGCATCGAACACTATCGTTTTGGACGTGGGCGACGTTGTCGGGATTACCGACCATTTCATCATCACGAGCGGGTCCAGTCGCCGCCAGGTACGCGCCATAGCCGAAGGCATTGAAGCAGACCTCAAGTTGGTCGGCGGGCCTTCGCCTAAACGTATTGAAGGTCTCCGTGAGGCAGAGTGGATCTTGCTGGACTTCGGCATATTTGTTGTCCACGTTTTTGGTGAGGAAACTCGCCGTTATTTCGATCTCGAACGGCTGTGGCAGGACTGCAATCGTGTCGAGTGGCTCGAAACCAACTGAGATAAAGGCTGTTCTAGCCTATAAATGCCGGTACTGCTAGGAGCGCTAAGTTCGCTGCTCATTGGAGTTGGTGACTTCTTAGCGCGCTTTGCCGCCCAGCGAACCAAAGCAGTCACTGTGGTCATCGCTGGTTCTAGCGCAGGCTTAGTCGTGACGGCGGTTCTGGCACCGCTTATAGATGGCAGTCCCATAGTCAGGGATCTGGCCTTTGGCGCGATTTCTGGTGTGTTATCAGGGCTAGCCCTAGCTTTGCTTTACCAAGGTATGACGGTTGCCTCGGTGGCGGTCGTATCGCCGACGGCATCGGTTTTTATCGCGTTGATTCCATTCATGTGGGGTCTGTCTCGAGGTGAGTCGCTGGGGATGTGGTCGCTGGTCGGCGTGGCTGTAGTGGTACCGAGCCTGGTTCTCACTTCGTTTTCTCCCGAACTTGGCGACCGGGCCCGACTTGGTTTGGTATTGGGTGTGGCATCGGGACTGCTCTTTGGCGTCGGCTTTGTGTTTCTTGGAGAGACGTCGATCGCGAGTGGCGTGTGGCCGGCAGTAAGCCAAAGGGGAGCGTCGCTGGTGGCGATGTTGGCGCTGGCGACGATCCAGCGAGTGCCCCGTTTGGCGCCGCCCTCTGCTCGCGCCTTTGCGCTAGTGGGAGGCACCATAGGGGCGTTTGCAATTGTTTTGTTCACGCTCGGTGCCCAGCATGGGTCGGTTAGTGAGGTATCGGTGGCGGCGTCTACTTATCCGGCGGTGACGGCGGTATTGGCTTGGAAATATGACAAGGATCTGCTGCGGTGGTGGCAAGGTATTGGCATTGTGGGTTCCATCGTAGGGGTGGCACTTATCGCCGTTGGCTGACCCGATCATGGGGGACCAGTGACTACCGACTACGTTGGCCTTATGGAGCCTGATTTTTACGCCTTCGACACACTGAGCCTGCACGCTGGTCAACAACCAGATCCGGCAACGGGTGCTCGGGCGGTGCCGATTCATATGACAACGTCGTACGTCTTCGATTCGGTAGACCAGGCGGCGAGTTTGTTTAACCTGGAGACATCGGGGCATATTTATAGCCGCATCTCTAATCCAACAGTGGCGGTGCTCGAAGAACGTATAGCGGCGCTCGAAGGCGGTGTCGGGGCCGTATGCACCGCAAGTGGTTCTGCGGCTTTGCATTTGGCGATCGCCACGATCATGAGTGCGGGAAGCCACATCGTGTGCAGTCGCAATGTGTACGGCGGAACGTACAACATGCTCAACTTGACGATGCCACGGTTCGGTATCACCACAACGTTTGTCGACCCGCGAGATCCTCAAGCCTTCGCCGATGCCATTACCGACGACACGCGTCTTGTGCTCGCCGAAACACTGGGTAATCCTGGTATCGAAGTGCTCGACATTGCCGCGGTGGCCGCTGTCGCCCATGCTGCTGGTCTGCCTTTGGCTGTTGACTCCACCTTTGCTACCCCGTACCTCTGTCAACCAATCAGCCATGGTGCCGACATCGTCGTTCACTCGGCCACCAAGTTTCTGGGCGGCCACGGCGTTGCCATTGGCGGGGTGGTGGTCGATGGTGGTCGTTTCGACTGGGAAGCAAGCGGCAAGTTTGCGAATTTGACCGAACCCTACGAGGGCTATCACGGTATTTCCTTCACCGAAGAGTTCGGGTCAGCGGCATTGTCGATGCGAGCACGGGCCGAAGGGTTACGTGACTTCGGGGCATGTCTGAGCCCTCAGAATGCGTTCTACATCTTGCAAGGTGTTGAGACGTTGCCGCTGCGCATGGATAAACACGTGGCCAACGCCAAGGCTGTTGTTGAGTTGTTGGACGCAAACAGCGCGGTGGAGTGGGTTCGTCACCCGCACTCGCCGAGCCATCCTGATCATGATCTTGCGGCCCGGCTATATCCGAAGGGCGCCGGAGCGATTTTGAGCTTTGGTATCAAAGGAGGGCGCGAGGCCGGGCGAAAGTTCATCGAATCGGTCAAGTTGGCTAGCCATCTTGCCAATGTGGGCGATGCGAAAACTCTGGTATTGCATCCTGCTACCACGACCCATCAGCAACTCAGTGCCGATGATCTTGTAAAAGCCGGAATTGGTGAGGAGTTGATTCGGGTGTCGGTGGGACTCGAAGATCCGGCTGACATTTGTGCCGATTTTGCCCGAGCATTGAAGGCTTCGCAGCGATGAAATTTCTCGTAGGCGATGCAATGGTGACTGCCGCGACGGGTGCCAGGAGTCTCGATGGAGACGACCCACTCGTAGTGATGGTTCATGGTGCTGGTATGGACCGAACCATATGGAGCCAACAAACCCGTTATTTGGCGCACCACGGCTTCCGTGCTGCGGCGGTAGACGTGCCGGGTCATGGAACTAGCGAAGGAGAACCCCTTGCAACGGTCGAAGCCATAGGGGAGTGGCTTCTCGACGTAATCGATGCGCTGGGTGGGTCAGCGCATCTTGTCGGGCATTCGATGGGGGCGCTGGCAGCGCTTCATGCCGCGGGCGTTGACGGAGACAAGGCGTCTGGTCGCGTGATGTCGCTAAGCCTGCTGGGAGTGGGCATGGCAATGCCCGTTCACCCGGAGCTATTGGCCGCGGCGCAAGACAACGACGCATTAGCTGACCAACTCATTACGGCCTGGGGACACGGTAAGCGTCAACACATCGGACGCAACCCAACCCCTGGGCTTTGGATGCTAGGTGGGGGAGTAGCCATGCTTGACGGCACCGCCGATGGCGTTTTAGCCACCGATTTGCTGGCCTGCAACGCCTATGTCAATGTGGCCGAGGCAGCCAGCCGAGTCCGTTGTCCGTCTCTGGTTATAGCCGGAGACAGCGACCGGATGACCCCGTCAAAGTCAGGTCAAGCTGTCGCTGAGCAGTTGGCCGATGCCTCGTTTGTTGAATTGGCGGACACAGGGCACACCATGATGTTGGAACGTCCCGCCGAGGTTCGCCAGCTTCTCTTGGCCCACTTGACCGGGTAGTACTACAGGCCGTTTAGATCGGGTTCTGCCCCGGACACGACGGGCGTTCTTGTTGTTGGGTCGATGTCGTAGCTTGTGATGGTGATCTGGGTCTCAGTTGATCCGTTTCTGCTAAGAGACGGGCAGGTAGCCAGCGACCTGGTGCGGAGATGTATTGAGGTAGACCTTGGCTTCGGGAGCGCCCTGGAAGCGGCCGTGACTCCATCGGATTTCGATATGTCCTTCGATGGAGCGTTGTTCGTTAGTAACACGATCAATTACGCGTGCCATCCACCGTATGAGAGGTTGGCCCGACGCATCTGCCCAAGCGTCGAAATCGCGTAGCCGGAACTGTTTTCGAAAGTCCCAGGGTGTGCCTACTTGATAGTGAGTGGGGACACCGTCGCTTTGGGCTCCCAGAACGAAATAGGGTGCCGCCTGCAACCGAATGAGGCGCCACAGCAGCGTCTCGCGTTCGCCAGCCGTCCCGAGGTTACCTAACCAGTGTTCCGCGGTTCGCTGCGCCACCGCCCAAGCAAAGGACGTGTAGACCTCGCCCGAGTCGCCCGGCCAGGCCCGGCCCGGCGATTTGTGGCGTTTAAGAATGGCTCGTGTTGGTTTGTCGAGGTCCTCTACCCGATCGGGCAGACCGGAAATTCCTAGGCCATCGATGTAGGCCCGGTACAGCTCTTGATGTTGACCAGGCGCCATTTGATGGAACCAGTCGGAGCGGTCGGTGCGTTTCTCGGTGAGGCAGGCCGTGAACAGGTTGGATGGTCCCACGTTGTGAAGAATCGACGAACCGTATTTACAACTAATGAGGTAGACGTGGTCGACACGCAGATCGGCGGGAATGGTTTCGTACCCGGGTGGTTTATGGGGGCCTTTCCACTCGACGGTCAGCGGTGGGCGGCCTCGCAAGCCGACGTCAGCGGTGCGGAATCGGTCGCCGTTGGCCCAGGAGGTACTGAACTCGGCGGCGTAGTCGCCCGCTACATATGCTGCTTCGAGTCGATCAAAACACTCGTGCGTGACATTGGTGATGTGGCCGGGTCGAACCTCGAGGGCCCGTTCGAGGTCTTTGTATCCCAACAGCGCGAGCCCAGTGACAATCTCGGTGATCTCGGTCCGAAGGGCAACCATTATCCGGTGAATATCCGACTGAACTGCATTGCTGATCCGAACAGGTCCTCGGGAACTTCGGCGGACCGATGCACGGGCAGGTGCGGGTATATGTCGATGGTCACGTTGGTGGCGTCCATCCACACGGTGACGGCGTCGTCCCACTGCTGGGCAAGTAGGGCTTCGCGGATTTCTTCTACCGCATGTTTGGGCAGTGTGGCCGGATCGGTTTTTCCGACGACCTCGTTGACCAGAACCCGAGTCAATATCTCGAGATCGTCAGCTAGGAAAACGGCCGGTGGGTCGTCGCGGACAACCGCATAGGCAACACCAACGCGTTGTTTAGACGGAGCCAAGATCCTTCTCCGTCCAGAAACCAGAAAGGGGACCAGTAGCGCCCTCGGCGTAGGCCTTGAGACGTTCGATACCAGCGGCGTCGTACATCTCGACCACATCGAACACACTCTTTGGTCCGGCCAACCGTAATGCTTTGTCGCCTTCGCTCTTGGTCCGAGGGGCTTTGGAGGTGAGGACGATGACCTTTTGTCGGCCGCCGTTGCTGGAGTGCAGAACGTGGAGTCGTCCGAGCATCTTCCAAAGGGCGTCCATCCGCATGAGACCAGGGCGGCTAGTGGTGAAAGCGCCCGTGACATCGACATACCACTGGGTTGAACCATCGGCGGAGGTAACCAAGAAATCGTAGCGGAGACCCATACCGCGAATTTTGACCTTCTCTTGTACCGAAAAGCCCGCATCTTCGAGGATACGCAGGGCAATGTGGTGGGTCTTCTTGCCCTCTTTAACGGCCATTGCTTGGAAGACTTCTTTGCGGTCACCGTCGGTGAGCGCATCGAGTTGGTCCGCCGACAGCAGTTGGAGATCGCCGGACTCGTCCAAGTAATCGGGTAGTTCGTCCTTGCGCTGTCGCTCGGCATCGAGGCGGGCGTTAGAAAGATCTATGTAACTTTGGTCGAGATCCCAACCGAGACCATGACGGCCAGTGCGCTCGGCGGCGACCAGGGTGGATCCGGCGCCAACGAAGGGGTCGACGACGATGTCGCCTTCGTAGGTGTAGAGGTCGATGAGTCGACGAGGGAGTTCGATGGGGAAAGGAGCAGGGTGTCCGACGCGGTTGGCCGACTCGGCGTCGATTTCCCACACGTCGCGGGTGACATCAACAAATTCGTCGTTGGCCATGGTGGATTTGTGGGGTAGATCCTGCAATTTGCGTTCGGCCACACTTGGCGCACGATCGAAGCGACCTTTGCAGGCAACAATGACGCGTTCGGTGACATCGCGAAGGACCGGGTTGCTGGCCGAACGGAACGAACCCCAGGCACACGACGACGACATGGTCTTGCCTTTTTGCCACAGGATTTCGCCCCGCAGTAGGAGGCCAAGTTCGTCTTGCAAAATCCGCACGACGTCGGCGGAAAGGCTGCGATATGGCTTGCGACCCAGGTTGGCAATATTTACCGCAATGCGGCCACCTGGTTCGAGCACCCGAACACATTCGGCAAAAACCTGGTGCAACATTTCTAGGTATTCGATGTACGAGGCAGGAATGGCGTCGTTGTCAATGGCTTCTTCGTAGGCCTTGCCTACAAAGTAGGGAGGCGAGGTAACGACGAGTGCCACGGAGTTGTCGGGGAGTGCTTTGAGGCCGTCGCGGCTGTCGCCTAGTTTGGCGGGTTCATCCAAGATGACCTGAGGAATGCGGTTTACGACATCGTCGCTGGACAGGTTGGGCTTAGTGAAACGCTCGTAGAACGCTGAAGCGTCGTGGCCTTCGCGGCGTGAGGTTCCGAAATTGGAGGTGCTAGTCGAGCGAGTTTTTTCCACGTCCGAACAGTAACAAGGGGGTGTGACACTGTCGGGGACCATCGCCACTCATCCGAGCAGCGGCGGATGCTAGGAAGCGATTGGCGCCACGGTGGCGTGGAGGACCTCGACTAAAGCCTGCGGCGCAAGGGTGATCTCCATGCCGCGGCGGCCTCCGCTCACGCTGATGGCATCAAAAACGAGGGCTGTTTCGTCTAGAAACGTGCGAAGCGGCTTGCGGTGGCCAAAGGGACTAATGCCGCCGGCCACGTAACCGCTGGACCGTTCGGCTTTGGCGACGTCGGCCATGGCCACCTTTTTGGCACCAGCAGCCTTGGCTAGGCCCTTTAGATCGAGGTGACCTGACACTGGCACTATGGCGACAACCAGTTCGCCATTGTTAGTTTCGGCGACAAGGGTCTTAAAGACCTGCTCCGGATCAATTCCCAGCGCCGTAGCGGCTTCGAGGCCGTAGCCACCCTCGGCACGTTGCTCGTAGGTCACGATTTCGTGCGGAATCTGGGCGGCAACAAGTTGGTCGACAGCGGGAGTCACCTGATGAGTTTGCCAGTTTCTCAGGTCCATGGCGCTAGGCAAGTGAGTAACAGGCGTAAAACGTAATCGACCGGCCCGAAGGCCGGTCGATTTTTCTGTGGAGCTGATGGGACTTGAACCCACGACCCCCTGCATGCCATGCAGGTGCTCTAGCCAACTGAGCTACAGCCCCAGCGACCAATGACTCTAGCGGCGCGCTTGGCTGGTGACGACCTGTTTCAAACATCATCTGTCAGGTCTTTGGAAGGCTACGCTGGCGGGCTATGGCAGACGGTTACAACCCTCAGACAATCGAACCTCGTTGGCAACAACGTTGGCTCGACGAAGGCACCTACGAGATCGAAAACGACGATCCCCGTCCCCCTTATTACGTGTTGTCGATGTATCCGTATCCCAGCGGACCCGCGCATATAGGACACGTTCGCAATTACACCTTCGGTGACCTGCTCGTTCGTTACCGAACCATGCAAGGCGATGGGGTGTTGTCACCCATTGGTTTCGACTCGTTTGGGTTGCCAGCAGAGAATGCCGCCATCAAGAACAACGTGCACCCCCGCGAATACACCGATGCCAACATCGAAACCCTTTCGTCGTCATTGCGCACTATTGGTGCGGTCTACGACTGGCGCCGTCAGGTAAAGAGCCACGATCCGGCCTACATGAAATGGAGCCAGTGGATCTTCCTCAAGTTCTATGAATCTGGCCTCGTCTTTCGTGCCGATTCGCCCGTTAACTGGTGTCCCGGTTGCCAGACCGTTTTGGCCAACGAGCAGGTTGATGCCGAGGGGTTGTGCGACCGTTCGGGCGATTTGGTCGAACGTCGTGACATGGAGCAATGGTTCTACAAGATCACCGACTATGCGCAAGAACTGCTCGACGACATCGACGATCTGGATTGGCCGCACCGGGTCAAGACCATGCAGCGCAACTGGATCGGGCGCTCCGAGGGTGCCGAGTTTGGTTTGCCCATCGCCGATGCTGATGGCAACGCACGTGATGACGTCGCACCTCTACCGGTCTACACCACTCGCCCCGATACCGGTTTTGGTATGACTTTTGCGGTGATGGCTCCCGAGCATCCCCGCGTCGACGAACTCACTACGGCTGACCAAGCCGCCGCCGTTGCGGCGTTCCAACTCGAAACTTCCGCCAAGTCCGACATCGATCGCTTGTCCACCAGCGGAGCAATCGACAAACGTGGTGTCTTCACGGGCTCACATGTTGTTAATCCCTTCACCGGCCAGACGGTTCCGCTGTATCTGGCTGACTATGTGCTGATCACCTACGGCACGGGGGCCATCATGGCTGTTCCGGGTCAGGATCAGCGCGACTGGGATTTTGCCAAGGCTTTCGGCATAAATATTGTGCGCACGGTGCAGCCAGACGACGACTTCGATGGCGAAGCATTCACCGGTAATGGGCCAGCAATAAACAGCGCCGGCGCATCGCTTGATCTCAATGGCATGGAAATTGCCGAGGCCAAGTCCAACGCAATCGAGTGGCTTTCGGCCCAAAGTCTGGGCGAGGCCAAGGTCAATTTCCGTCTCCGCGACTGGCTACTTTCTCGCCAGCGCTACTGGGGTTGCCCGATTCCTATTGTGTATTGCGATACATGCGGTGAGCAACCGGTGCCCGCGGATCAGTTGCCGGTCGAATTGCCCGACGACATAGAGTTTTTGCCAACGGGTCAGTCACCCTTGCAGTTCCATGAGGGTTTCCTTAACGCCACGTGCCCCAATTGCGATGGTCCGGCCCGGCGCGAGACCGACACGATGGACACCTTCGTTGACTCGTCGTGGTATTTCTTGCGGTTCGCTGATCCGTTCAACGACGAAGAACCATTTTCACTCGAAGCGGCCAGTCGGTGGTTGCCGGTTGATCAGTACATCGGCGGGGTAGAGCACGCCATCTTGCATCTTCTGTACGCCCGCTTCTTTACGAAGGCGTTAGCCGATATTGGGGCCGCTCCGAAGGAGCTACGTGAGCCTTTCAAGCGGCTGTTCACCCAAGGCATGGTTCGTATGGGCGGATCAAAGATGTCCAAGTCCAAGGGCAACCTGGTCGCCCCCGAGGCCATAATCGCCGATGCAGGAGCCGACGCGTTGCGTCTCGCTATCTTGCAGGTAAAGCCTCCTGCCGAGGATGTTGACTGGGAAGATTTCCAGATCGATGGCTGCACCCGATTCCTCAACCGAGTGTGGCGACTTGCTGTGCCCGGATCCGATATGCACAGCACGGTCCGAGATGGCGAAGTAACCGATGACGATGTCGCGATCGATCGGGCCACCCATGCGCTTATCGAACGACTGACCCAGGACTACGATCGCTGGTCTTACAACACCGCCGTGGCCGCGATGATGGAGTTCTCCAACGTCTTGTACCGCTACGTACAGATCGAAGAAGGCCCCCACGGTGCCACGCTCGACGCGGGTATTGCTGCGTTGTTGCAGGTCATGGCGCCCGCTGTTCCGCACATCGCGGGCGAGCTATTCGAGATGCGTGGACTCGGCGACATTCATGCCGCAGAGTGGCCGGTGTTTGACTCTGCCAAGTTGGTCGTGGCTACCACGACCATGGTTGTTCAGGTCAACGGCAAGCTTCGCGATCGGATCGAGGTTGCCGTCGACATTAGCGATGACGATGCCGAAGCAATAGCTGTCGCTAGTGAAGGAGCGCAACGAATTCTCGAAGGTGCCGCGCCCCGCAAGGTGATCGTCCGGGCCCCCAAACTGGTCAACATCGTGGCCTAGAGCGCCAGTTGGGCTTCTGTTTCGTCGGTCAAAGACCGGTTTTGGCCAGAAGTTCGATTGCCTGCTGCAAGGTGTAGGGAATAGACCAATTCTGGAATTCGGCCAGTGTCGGGTTGCTGCGGCGAATGGCTAGTTCGGCCGCGTCGCTAGGAACCGGAGTTCGGATGAGGAGGCGTTCGGTTTCAAGCGGCTCGAGCATTGGGGCAGGTTAGCTGCCTAGATGGCGAGGATGTCGTTAATCACGGGGGTCCAGCGGTCGGGGTCGGTGGCATAGGGGGCATAGAAACTGATGCGATCGACATGGCCTCCGTAGCGTTCGGCCAGGCCGGCAGCCACATGCTCTGGTTCGGCGATTACGGCAAATTCAGCGAGCATGGTGTCGTCGATAAGGTCGGCCATGGCTACCCAGTCGCCCCGTTTTGACAGCAGGTTGAGTTCGGGCTGAGCGTCACCCCATCCGTGGTGGTCGAGGACACCTTTGTAGGAAGGGGTAGATCCGTAGAACGCGATCTGCTGCTTGGTGGCCTGGGCCGCGGCAGCCATTTCTTCTTCGGTGGTTCCGGTGACCACGAACGATGGAAGCGAGATTTCGATATCGCTGAGCGTGCGCCCCGATTTGGCGGCTCCGCGCTCAAGGGCAGGCAACGCGACCTCTTTGAGATAACCGGGGGTCGTAAAACCATGACTGATCCAGCCGTCGGCCACCTCGCCGGTGGTTTCCAACATGAGTTCGCCGACTGCGGCCAAGAAAATGCGTGCCTTGCCATGAGGATTGGGGCCCGGGTCGAAGAACGGTGTCATCAAGATGTGGGTGTAGAAATCACCCCTGAAACGGAGCTTGTCTCCGGTTTCCCAGGCATCCCAGATGGCGTGAATTGCGATGATCATTTCTCGCATTCGTGCCGCAGGACGAGACCATTCCATGGAGAATCGTTTGGTGATGTGGGGCTTGATCTGTGAACCGAGGCCCATCATCATCCGGCCCTCGGAGTAGGCGTTGAGGTCGTACCCGAGATTGGCGAGCAACATTGGATTGCGGGCAAACGCCACCGCAATCGATGTGCCAATTTCGAGGGTCGAGGTGTGCTCGGCCGCCAAAGTGAGTGGCAAGAAGGGATCGTGTTGCGTTTCCACCGACCATGCCCCGCTATAGCCAGCGGCTTCGAGGCTTTTGGCTCCTTCGCCGGCCATACGTAGATCGCTGTTGATTGCGCCGTCAAGTTTCATAGATGCTCCTGGAATGGGTCAGGTCGGTTCATCGGGGTTTGTCTCCCGAAGGAAATCTTGGAAGTCAGCCGCCAACTCGTCGCCCGTGGGTAGGTCACCCGCAAGGCCAAACTCGTCGTGCATTTTTTCGAGTTGAACGACGAGGTTTCGGCGTTCTGTGTTACGACCAATGAGCTCGTCGATCTGCGTGCGAGTGGTGAGAGCATCGGCTTCAAGTTTTTTGGTATCGAACCGGTAATTGACTCGGGTATGGAACGCTCGAAGCAACGACACCGCCGCGTCGGGGTATTCGAGTGAAGCCGCGTAGTGGGGAACTTGGGCCCAGATTCCCATGGCAGGGATGCCGGCATCGGCGAGGCCAAACTCGAGTGCTGTAACCGCACCGCCCTGTAGTTCGATTCGTCCGGGGACGACCGCTGTGGGGTCGATCAGCATCGACGTTGTCGCGGTGCTAGTGAGCTTGGTAGGCCGCGTGTGCGGCACGGTGGATGGGTAAGCCCCCAGCGTCACCCCACGGGTTACACCAAACTGATGGGCCAATTCGACCACGGCGCTGGTGAAGTCTCGCCAGTTGCTGTCGGGCTCGTAGCCGCGGAGCAACAAGATGTCGTTACCGTCGAGATCTTGGAGGTGGCACAACTCGATCTTGGGCCAGCGCAGATTGGCGAGTACACCATCGCTCATTTCGAGAATTGGGCGTCGAGCCCGATAATCGATGTAGTGGTCGGCATTGAAGTCGACGAGAACCTCCGGGGGAGATTGAGAGGTGATGGCATTGATAGCTTGATCCATTGCCATTCCGGCATCGACCCACCCCTGCAGCGCGATGAGTAGTACCGGGGCATCGAGTTCGGGCTCGTGGTGCACAACATAGGACTCGGTCATGTGACGTTGGCCGCGAGTTCGGCTGACCGGGCGACGAGATTATCGATCGAGGTAACAAACCCGTCGGTTCCGCCGGCGGGGGTTTTGTCGCCCATGGCGCCGCCGATGTAACGGCTGTAAACGCCTTCGAGGATGCAGGCCAGTTTCCAGTTGGCAAAGGCGAGGTAAAAGTCGATGTCGACGAGACTGCGATCCGACACTACGTCGTACGCCTCTAGTACCTGCTGGCGAGACCAGAATCCAGGGCTCGCGGTGGGCGTCGCTACCAGGGCAGACATGGTGTCGGCTGGCTCGGCCCAATAGGTGATGAGTTGGGCAATATCGGCCAGTGGGTCGCCCAACGTACAGATTTCCCAGTCGAGCACCGCGATGACATCACCGGCATCATTGATCATGCAATTGTCAAGCCGGTAATCGCCATGGACGATTGATGCGCCCTGTTGGTCGGGGATATGAGCGGCGAGATGATCGTGCACTTCTTGGATGGCAGGAATTTCGCGGGTCTTGGAGTTGTCATATTGCCCCATCCACCGTCGTAGCTGTCGGGCTATGTAGTCCTCCTTGCGTCCGAGATCAGTTAGGCCTACGGCGTCGATGTCGACGGCATGGATCGCGGCCAAAGTGTCGACCAGTGACTGGCTGGCGTGGTCCTTTACTTCGTCGCTGAGTTTGTTGGCCTGGTTGAGGTCGCGCATCACGTGGCCATCGACGTAACGCATGACATAGAAGGGGCGCTCGTTTACCGATTCGTCGGTGCACAGCCCGATCACTTCGGGGACCGGTACTGCTGACCCTTGGAGAGCCGCCATGATCTTGTGTTCGCGGCTCATGTCGTGGGCCGACGCAAGAACTTGGTGAAGCGGCGGGCGGCGAAACACATAGTGCTCGTCGCGTTGGTCGGTGACCTTGAATGTGAGGTTGGAGTGGCCTCCGGCTATGAGTTCGAACTGCAACGGTGGCTGAAGCCCATCGATGTGGTCACCCATCCAAGCGGTTACCGCTGGTTGGTCGATTCCGGCAAATTCTGCTGTTGTTTCCCCATTGATCACCACGCTGACGCTAGTCGCTACGGCCGTCCTGCGCGGCACCGCCACGAGGAAATATGCCCTCTGGGAATACCAATGGGTCATGATGGTTAGACAGGTCAGGTAGGTTAATAACATGGCTGATGTCACAGACGCAACATTCGAAATCGATGTAATCGAGCGGTCCGCTACGGTGCCGGTCGTGGTCGACCTTTGGGCGCCCTGGTGTGGCCCCTGTACGACGCTCGGTCCGTTGATCGAGAAGGTGATTGGCGCCACGAATGGGCAAGTCGAGTTGGTCAAGGTCAACGTCGATGAGAACCCCCAGGTGAGCCAGGCTTTTCAGGTGCAGAGCATTCCGGCGGTCTTTGCTTTGGTAGATGGTCAAGTTGTCGAACATTTCGTCGGCGCCCAGGGCGAGCAATTTCTTACCGAGTTCGTGGCCAAGTTGCTTCCAGCGGGCGCAGTAGAAGTCACCGACGCCGAAGATGACGGCGCGGCCAACGATGCTCCGGTGGACGACACGACTGTTGCTGCGGCAGAACCCGAGGTCATGACCGCCGACTACGTCTTCGATCCTGGACCATCAGCAGCATCGCCAGCAGGTGGTGCACAGATGTCTGAGCCCGGAATGGAGCCGGCGCCTGCCGTGCTGGTTTCGCACGAACAGGGTGTCGCTATCGAAGCTCGCCTGCTCGAGTTACTCGATCAGGTCAAAGCCGACGATGATGCGCGGCAAGAGTTCGTCGAACTCTTGGATGCGCTTGGGCCGGCCGATCCACGAACAGTTACCTATCGGCGACAGCTCACCAACCGGCTGTATTAGGCCCTCATGAAGTGGCACGGCGACCATTGGCTTTGGGTCGGTGGCCCGGTTCCAAGGGGATCGAACGCCATCACATTGGGCTCAATAGTCATTGTTCGTGAGGAGTATGCCGAGAGCGAAGAGTTGTTGCGGCACGAGTTGGTGCATGTTCGGCAATTTCGTGACCTGGGCACGGCTTTGTTTGTGACGCGGTATATCTCTGGGTATCTAAAATGGCGTGGGCGTGGCTATTCGCACCAGGGTGCCTACCGGCGTATTCCGCTGGAGGCCGAGGCCTACTGGAAACAACGGCACGATCACGACTAGGTTGGTTGGGTACTTCCCCTCCTGAATGTGTTCGCGTTTGACGCGAGCCTGGAGAGAGGAAGCCTTGTGGCCGATTCTGCCGATGTTGTAGAGGTACCCGCCGCCTCAACCCGCCCCAACAGTCATGCCCTGCCTGGTCCGATCAGCCCGAGTTCGATTGCGTCGCGCCTTCGCGAGCAAGTGGCGGTGTGGCGCGAAGAATCGTCCAATGTCGTAGTGGCGGGATGCGTCTTGTTGGTGGTGCTTGGGTTGTGGTGGGTTACTCGGCCGCCATCGTTTTACGTTCCACCTGTTGAGGCGGGGTTGGCGATGGCCGAACCCCTGCCCACAGCAACGCCTGTGCCTGTGTTGGTGACGATTCATGTCGCCGGTGCGGTGCGATCGCCGGGAGTGTTTACGGTGCTGGCCGAAATTCGGGTGATCGATGCCATTGATTTAGCGGGAGGACTTACTCCGAGGGCTGACCTTGCGCAGGTAAATCTGGCCGGATCGGTCGCTGATGGCGAACGACTTTGGATTCCCGAGGTGGGCCAACGTGAGCCAGCGGTCGTTGCCGGAATTCCTGTCAACAATGGCGACGGTGCACCTGGCCCGGTCAACCTAAATACGGCTTCAGTCGAAGCTCTGGAGCGACTGCCGGGGGTAGGGCCGAGCACTGCGGCGGCCATTGTGTCGTACCGCGAACTTAGCGGCCCATTTGGGGCGGTCGATCAACTGCTGGAAGTCAGTGGTATTGGTCCGGCGAAGCTCGAGTCCATTCGGCCCAATGTTGTGGTGTGAGCCATGTTGTCCGATCGCTGGGTCGTCATTGCTGCCACTGCCGCGTTTATCGGCGCCCTGGTGCCCCTTCCGGTTCCGTGGCTGGCTGCAGCGACGGCCGTGTCGGTGGCTCTTGTGTGGGAGCGGCCCCGATTGTTGGTCGTGTCCTTGTTCGTGTTGACCGCAGCCCTAGCCGTTGAGTCACCCCAGCCGACAGTGATTACCACCGGCGAAATTGAAGCTACCTATGAGGTGGTGGCCGACGGGGTGCGATGGGGTGGCGGAGGTCGCACTGAGCTCGAACGCGACGGTGTGCGCTACGAGGCGTCGGGTTGGGGAGCCGCCGGAGCGCGGCTTCGCGATCGCTTGGTCGGACAAACCGTTGTCGTGGTTGGGCAGGTTCGGCCCAGTACCGGAAGTCGCTGGCACGAGTGGCGTGACATCGATGCCACAGTCTCGGTGCAGCAGGTTGTGTCGTGGAGGCCAGCCTCGGGGCTGGCCGGAATTGCCAATCAAATACGGGGGACATTAGATAGCGGGGCTTCATCACTGTCGATCGATGACAAAGCTCTTTTCTTGGGGATTGTGATCGGTGACGATCGCGAGATGTCGATGTTGGTAGAGGACGATTTTCGGGCGGCTGGTCTCACGCACTTGGTGGCGGTTAGCGGTCAAAATGTTGCCTTTGTATTGATTGTTGTGGGGCCGTTGTTACGGCGTCTTGATTACCGATCTCGGTGGCTTGCATTGCTGGGGGTGCTCTTGTTGTTCGGCGTCATAACCCGGTTTGAACCGAGCGTGGTGCGAGCAACGGCCATGGCTGCGGTAGCAGCCAGTGCCACGGCGTTGGGTCGTGAAACATCGGCGTTGCGCACCCTGTCGTTGGCGGTGGTGGCTGCGTTGCTGTGGCAACCAGCGTTGGCTCACAGCCTTGGTTTCCGACTTTCGTTGGCCGCAACGGCGGGGATTCTGTTCTTGTCGCCGTGGCTCATTTCGGTGCTGCCGGGCCCGCGGATCTTTCGCGAGGCGTCCGGCGTCACCATTGGAGCGCAAGTGGCAGTAGCCCCCATGTTGGTGGCCACGTTTGGATCGATTCCGGTGGCGTCGCTTCCGGCGAATTTGTTGGTTGGCCCGGTTGCGGGTCCGGTGATGTTGTGGGGACTCACCGCTGGTCCGTTAGCGGGGATATTTGGGGGCGTATTTGCCGAGGTTGCGCACCGGCCAACATCATGGGGTACCGGATGGATGCGTTATGTGGCCCAGCAGGCCGCGGTTGCTCCGTTCGGTCAACTTACGGTCGCTCACCTGATTGCTGGCTCGGTGGCGGTGGGTGGGGCTCTGGTAGTTGGCAAGCGCCGATTGGCAGGCGCGGTGGCGGTGGTGATTTTGTCGTTACCCAGCCTCGTATTCGTCCGCACCCAACCCGGACGCATCGAACCGGAAACCGGTCTGGCTATTACCTGGTCTGGTGAGGTAGCTGTCGAGATTGACGAACAGGCTTCCCTCCGAGTGTTGTTGCCGGCGCTTCGCCACAATGGCATCCGTCAAATTGATGTGCTGATCATTCACGGCAACGCAGACCGGATCGACGATGTGGCCGGCCTGGTTGGGGCTCGCCACGCGATTAGCGTGCTGGTGACCGACGGGTAGGGGTACGGTCAGAATGTGCAATTGGCGTTGGGTCCCTATCAATTCGATATCACCCATCGCGCTCTGGTTATGGGCATCTTGAACCGCACCCCAGATTCGTTCTTCGATGGTGGCTCCTATTTCACCTTCGACAGTTTCATTCGCAAAGCCGAACAGTTAGTTGCGGACGGAGCCGATTTCTTAGATGTAGGGGGCGTGAAGGCTGGCCCCGGACCCGAGGTAGGTGGGCAAGAAGAACTCGATCGGGTTGTTCCTGCCGTAGCCGCTTTGACGGAGCGTTTTGATATTCCGATTTCCGTCGACACCTTCCGGGCCTCGGTCCTTGACGAAGTTTGTAAGGCCGGTGCGGTTGTCGGAAATGACATCGCGGGGTTTGCCGACCCCAAGTATCTCGAAGTTGCTGCTCGTCACGAAGCATCGGTGGTGGCGTGTCATATTCGGATCGGGCCACGGGTTCCGGATCCGAATCCGATTTACGACGATGTGGTCACTTCAGTGGTCACCTTCTTGGGTGACCGGGCGGCCGCGGCCGTGGCGCACGGCATTCCTCCCGAACGAGTGATGGTCGATGCTGGGCTTGACCTCGGCAAGACCGCCACCATGTCAACCGAATTGCTCCGTTGCTCCGATGCCTTAGTTGCTTTGGGGTTTCCGGTGTTCCTGTCGGCATCGAATAAGGGGTTCCTGGGTGAGCTAACCGGCACCGACGTCACCGACCGATCCAGTGCAACGAATGCGGCGCACGCTTTGGGGATTGCCCGAGGGTGTCGTATTCTGCGGGCTCATGATGTACGTGCTGGTCGAAGGGTTGCCGATGTGATGGCGGCGATATTGCGCGCCGATGCAGCAGAGCCGAGCGCGGCGTGAAAACTATCCGGCTAATTCGCGGTGACGATCCGGTTCTCGTTAGCGAGGCGGTATCGAAAGCCATCGACGAACTGATTGGCGACGCCGACCGTTCATTGGTGCTCGAAGAACTGACCGAATCTAACTATCAGCACGACGATGCCGTTGATTTGCGTTCGTTGATTGACGCGTGTGGTACACCACCGTTTCTCACCGACTACCGCGTGGTCGTGGGCCGAGAAATGGGGTCGTTTACCACCGCGGCCGATGTCGCGTCACTTGTGACGTATCTCGAGTCGCCGCTCGACAGCACTCGTTTGCTCCTCGTGTATGAGAAGGCGCCCGGTGGTACCCGAAACGGCGCACCACCAAAATCTTTGCTTGAAGCGCTCAAGGCGGCGGGAGGCACCGATCAAAAGACCACGATTGGTGGGGGCAAGCAAGCCGGCAAATGGCTCGATGATCAAATGGCTGCGGCCGATGTGGCCATTGAGCCACGCGCCAAACGTTTAATTGCCGACCGACTGGGCGAAGATCGATCTCGTGTGGGTGCCTTGCTGGAAACTCTAGCGTCCGCGTTCGGCCCCGAAAAACGGTTGAGCGAGCAAGATGTGGCCCCTTACATTGGCGATGCTGGGTCGGTCCCACCGTGGGATCTGACCGATGCCATTGCCGACGGATCGATGGCCAAAGCGGTAGATGCTGCTCGCCGGATGACCGCGAACGGAGCCCGTCACCCGTTGCAGTTGATGGCGAGTCTTCACAATCACTACGAGCGACTGCTTCGCCTCGACGGATCAGGGGCGAGCGATGAACGATCTGCGGCGGCCGTCCTGGGCATCAAGGGTTCGACTTTCCCTGCGAAGAAGGCACTAAACCACGGTCGGCGCATGGGTCACGACAAGATTGCGCGGGCCATCTCCCTGTTAGCTGAGGCAGATCTAGATCTTCGTGGGGCAACCGCACTGCCCGCCGAAACGGTGCTCGAAGTTCTTGTGGCCCGTTTGGCGCATCTTTCGCGCTAGCGGCTCACCGATGGGCCAATTGAGTTTGTTGGGGCCGCAGCGCATTGGGGCAGGACGCGACAAAGGACCGCCGAGGCGGCCCCTTGAGAAGGTGTTGATGTGAAGTTGTTGCCCGGCGGACCGGGAACAAGAATTTAGTTGGTGCGAACTCGCTTGAGCAGGCGGCTCTTCTGGCGGGCAGCAGTGTTCTTGTGCACGATGCCCTTGGAGACGGCCATGTCGATGCGCTTGATGGCAGCGGTGGCGAGTTCTTCAGTGTTCTCGGCACCAGCAACACCGGCGGCTTCGGCCTGGCGGACACGGGTGTTGATTTCGGACGTGACACGCTTGTTGCGAACTCGGCGTACCTCGTTCTGCTTGTTGCGCTTGATTGCACTCTTGATGTTTGCCACTGTGACATTCCTCGTTCGGTTGGTGTAGAGCTGGTGCCGGGTGCACACGAAAGCTCCACTTCCAGCCACGAAATGCTAGCGGACTTACTCGCAATACCCTCCAATACTGTTGCAGAACTACAGCAAGAGAACTTCTGGCAATGGTCCGACCGTGTGAAGCCTTCGTTACGCTGAACAACGCATTATGGACCGCTCTAAGATTCGCAACGTATCGATCATCGCGCATATCGATCACGGTAAGTCAACGCTTGCTGATCGCATGCTCGAACTCACCGGAGCGGTGAACGCGCGTGATATGCGTGCCCAGTATCTCGATTCCATGGATATCGAACGAGAACGTGGCATCACTATTAAGTTGCAGAGTGTTCGACTTAATCACAAGGGTCACACCATCAACCTCATCGATACCCCAGGTCACGTCGACTTTGGTTACGAAGTTTCGCGGTCCTTAGCGGCTTGTGAGGGTGTCGTCCTCGTAGTGGACGCGGCGCAAGGTATCGAAGCGCAGACACTGGCCAACTGTTATCTGGCGCTCGAGAACAATCAGGAAATGGTTGCCGTTCTCAACAAGATTGATCTTCCGGCGGCCGACCCCGATCGGTACGCAGCCGAGATCGAGAACGTGCTGGGGATTCCAGCCGAGGACATATTGCGGATCAGCGCCAAGACGGGCGACGGTGTCCCATCGGTGCTCGATGCCATCGTCACTCAGATTCCGGCGCCGAAGGGTGACCCGGGCAATCCGTTGCAAGCCCTGATCTTTGACTCCCATTTCGACAAGTACCGCGGGGTTGTGTCTTCTATTAGGATTATGGAAGGCAAGATGCGATCCCACGACCGGTTGCATTTCATGCAGGCCGACCTCGACTACGACATCAGTGAAATCGGCGCCCGAACGCCTGAAATGGTGCCACTAAAGGAAATGGCGGCGGGTGAGGTGGGGTATCTCATCGCCGGAATTAAAGATGTCGGCGAGGCCAAGTCCGGCGAGACGGTTACGACCACTGCGCACCCGGCCGAGGAACCGCTAGATGGGTACCAAGAGCCTAAGCCCATGGTGTTTTGTGGTTTATATCCCGTCGACGGCGACCAGTTCGAAGGACTTCGAGACGCCTTAGAGAAGCTGCAGTTAAATGACTCTAGCTTTACCTACGAACCCGAAAGCTCGGGTGCGCTTGGCTTCGGATTCCGCTGTGGCTACTTGGGTCTGCTGCATATGGAAATTGTGGGCGAACGCTTAGAGCGCGAGTTTGGATTGAGTCTGATCTCTACTGCGCCATCGGTGGAATATCACGTGAATATGCCCACCGGCGAAATGATCGAGGTGCATCGGCCCAGCGAACTTCCCAACGCCGGAACCTACGACTCGATCGACGAACCAATGCTGCGAGCGTCGGTGCTTACCCCATCGGAGTACACCGGCACCGTCATGGACTTGTGCCAAACCCGTCGCGGAACGCTCGACAAGATGGAGTACCTCTCACCTGAGCGGGTCGAGATTGTTTACCGGATGCCTCTTGCCGAGGTGGTTATCGATTTCTTCGATCAGCTCAAATCTCGTACCCAGGGTTATGCCAGTCTCGACTACGAACCCGATGGTTTCGAGCGAAGCGATCTCGTGAAGGTCGACATCATGTTGCAAGGCGACGTTGTCGATGCCTTTAGTGCCATAGTTCATCGAGACAATTCCTATGAGTACGGCCGCCGCATGACCGAGAAGCTCAAAGAACTTATTCCGCGTCAGCAGTTTGAGGTGCCTATTCAGGCGGCTATCGGCGGCGGAATTATTGCTCGGACCACCGTGCGTGCGTTCCGTAAGGATGTCACGGCAAAGTTATACGGCGGCGATGTTACGCGGAAGAACAAGCTCCTCAAGAAGCAAAAAGAGGGCAAGAAACGCATGAAGTCCATTGGTCGGGTCGACGTTCCGCAAGAAGCGTTTATTAGTGCATTGAAGCTGGATGACTGAGATCCTCGACGCTCAGGTTGTCGCGTCCCCGACGCTGACGGAGCGCCAAGCATCAATTTTGCGCGCCGTTGTCGATGGTTACGTCACCTCGTCGCGCCCGGTTGGCTCGGGCTTCATCACCGAGAAAACCGACCTCAATGTTTCGTCGGCCACGATCCGCAAGGAACTCTTGGCGCTCGAAGATGGCGGCTACCTCATGCAGCCACACACCAGTGCCGGCCGCATCCCGACCGATATGGGCTATCGCTACTACGTCGACACCATCGTCGCGCCCAACAAACTTGGCGGCGGCGATTCTCGGATGGTCAGCAGTTTCTTCGACAAGGCTCACGGGGAACTCGAACGACTGTTGGGTCAAACGTCGGAGTTGTTGGCGGGCCTCACCACTCACACAGCGATGCTTATTGGGCCCGACCCCGACCTGGTCGACGTTCGGTCGGCGCAGATTGTTTCGATTGCGCCCAGTGTGGCTTTAGTTGTTGTGGTCAGCGCGAGTGGCCGGGTTGATAAGTACACCCTCGATATCGACCCCAATACGTCCGTTGGTGCTATCGACTCTGCCAGTAGGTATTTGGCGGCCACGTTGGTCGGCTCACCGGTGGGCACCAATATCATTGCCGCCCGTTCGGGCGATGCGACGGTCGACGCTTTGGTAGCGACGGCCATTGCCGCCGTCGATGTTGATGTCAGCAAATCGTCGGTTTATCTCGGCGGAACGTCACGGGTAGCAGCCGATTTTGAAACGATCGAAACTGTGCGAGGCGTATTGGCTGTGCTCGAAAAGCAGCTCGTTGTCGTGAACCTGGTACGCGATGTGCTTGACCGCGGTCTACGGGTCGCCATTGGTGCCGAGACCGGCTACGAAACACTGAACGAATGCTCGCTTGTTGTCACCGAATATTTGGTTGACGGCGAACCGGCGGGCTCAATTGGACTGTTAGGTCCCACCCGAATGGATTATTCCCAAGCCATGACTGCGGTTGCGGTTGTTGGCCGAGAATTGAGCTCACGTCTGAGCGAGGAAAGCTAGATGGCTGAACATTACGACGTCCTTGGTGTGGCACAGACCTCATCGGCCGACGAAATCAAAAAGGCGTACCGCAAACTGGCGCGCCAATATCATCCCGATACCAATCCCGGCGATGCCGGGGCCGAGGCGAAGTTTAAAGACATCGCCAATGCTTACGAGGTGTTGGGCGACGGTGAGCGTCGTCAGCGCTACGACCGCTTTGGGGACGATGGCCTGGGCGGACAAGGCGGCCAACAGCAGTCAGGAGCGGGTGACATCAGCGACCTGTTTGGCGCATTCTTTGGTGGCAATAGCCCCTTCGGTGGTGGGGGTCAGCGCGGACCGAGCGGGCCGCCGCGTGGAGCAGATCTTGAGGCATCGGTTTCGATCACGCTCGAAGATGTTGTGGCTGGAACAACCGAAGAGGTCGAGGTTCGTACCGCGGTTGCATGTGAGCCATGCGAAGGCACGGGCTCCGACGATGGCACTACCGCTACCTGCACACAGTGTGGGGGAGCGGGGGCGGTGCGTCAGATGCGCCAGTCGATTTTGGGGCAGATGGTTTCAACGGTCACCTGCGATCGTTGTGGCGGACTGGGCACCGAGATTGCGACACCATGTTCTACCTGTGGTGGCGAAGGCCGCGAGATTAAGACCAAGACCTACACCGTCGAGGTTCCCCAGGGTGTTGATCACGGCACCACGTTGCGACTTACCGGCCGGGGTGCTGCAGGCGTTCGTGGTGGAGCACACGGCGATCTTTACGTGCACATACAGGTGGCGCCGCACAAGCGATTCCATCGTGATGGCGTCGATTTAATTGAGGACCTTCACGTTCCCATGACGCAAGCATCGCTGGGAGCGAAGTTCCCCTATCTGACCATTGACGGCGAGACCGAACTTGAAGTCCGGCCCGGCGCGGGTTCCGGTGACGTGCTTACGGTGCGCAATGCGGGTGTTCCTTCGCTGCGGGGCCGCGGTCGTGGGCACCTTCGTGTGCGCTTAGTCGTTGACACACCAACCGATCTGACCGACGAGGAAGATGCGCTGTTGCGCGAACTTGCCGAGCGTCGGGGTGAGCAAGTTGCCGAAAAGGGCAGCAAGTGGGTGGACAAAATCCGGTCGGCGTTTACCTAAATGGCTACGGGCGGTCCGGACGGCCAGGGCGGGCCGCATGTTTTTGTTCGCGATGTCCACGTGCCTGTGGTGGCGGCCGAAGATCACCATCATCTAGCGAAGTCGCTGCGCTTGCGCGATGGCGATCCGTTGACGGTTTCCGATGGGCAGGGCAAGTGGCGCGAGTGCCTATTTGGTGAGCAAGTCGAACCCACCGGCGAAGTTATCGTGGCGACCCCTTCGCCGTATCCCGTCGCGGTGGGATTCGCATTGATTAAGGGCGGTCGGCCCGAACTCGTGGTGCAAAAACTCACCGAGTTGGGGGTTGACACCATCGTGGCCTTCGAGGCCCGTCATTCGGTGGTGCGGTGGAACGAGGCGAAGCGCATAGCTAATGTCGAACGCTGGCGCAAGGTGGCTCGTGAAGCGTCGATGCAGTGTCGCAGGGTGTTTCTTCCTGACGTACAACCGGTGGCAGATTTGGGTGAACTGTTAGCGGCTGGTGCGGTGTTGGCGGATCGCGACGGTCAACACCCCTTGGCCGAGGCACGGTTTGTCCTTATTGGGCCCGAGGGTGGCTGGCATGTTGACGAGCGCAACGGTGCTCCGGCAGTACACCTGGGCGATCAGGTTTTGCGAGCGGAAACGGCCGCGATTACCGCGGGAGTGCTAACTACGGCTATCCGGTCGGGGATTGTTTCGGCGAGCTAGAGGCACAAACCGTCGCCATTAACACCACGAAGGCAAATAGCGGTGCGCTCGACTGTCTTGAGGCCAACGTCGGAGGAGCCCTCGTCTTCTTGCAAGAAGAAGTGCAGACGCCAGCCTTTGAGAGCATCGTCACCCAAGCCAATGAGATCGATAGTGCCCTCGATGAGGTCGCCGAATGTGTATTCGCCTTGGCGACTGACCACAGTGGGTGGTTCGACGCTTGCATGGTGCGCTACTACGTCGCCGATCACGTTGATTACGGACCCGAAAGGAATGGAACCGACGCCGGCCACAATTTCAGCAGTCGCGTCATCGGTGCGTCCAAGGAAGCCAAGGTTGTAGGCATTGGCCCATCCGGTGACACCGTCGGCGGTAATTTCGTACCAAAGTCCGCTGGCGTCAAGGAGACAGGCGAGGCCGGTAGCCAGGACGTCTTCACGATCATTTGCGAGTTGTTGTAGCGCTGGGTCGCCCGAGGCCGGTGCGGCAAGTACGGGGAGCGTTCCGCCTGTGTCGGGATCCTGGTAGTCCATTCCAACTACGGCGAGAACGTCACCGGCCGAGGCAAAGCCTTCGAAGTCCCCGCATGCGCTGAGGTCAACAACCGGTGCGGGAGGTACCGGCGTGGCGGTTGGTTCGGGCGTAGCCGTAGGAACCGCTGTCGGTTCGGGGGTCGCGGTCGGCTCTGGGGTCGCGGTTGGTTCGGACGTCGGAACTTCGGTTGGTTCTTCCGCCGGAGTTGGTTCGGCTGGCGTAGCGGTCGCGTCGGCCGCAGCAGTTACCTCTAGAGACGGGCCGCCGCTGCAAGCACTAGCAAATAGTGCTACGGCAAAGATGGCAATGGGGATACGAAAGGGGCGCATGACAATCTCCTAGTGATGTAAGAACGTACCGCGTGGTTACCAGTGTTTCAGGATTCGGGTGAAGGTTGTGGTCAACCCTCGATGTTTTGGCTTGTTGGCTGGTCAGCTTGAGTAGTGCTTAGCAACAACATCGGGGTAGCTGCGGCGGAAATAGTTCCACAACTGACTCCCATAGGTGTCGGGCATGTGTTCGGAACTCATGTCGGCAACGCCCGCGTTGGTTTCGGCTGCTTGAGCCATGAAGCCGGCCGCGGTATGGCGTGGGCTTGCGGCGACCGCGTCGGCGAAGGACTCGGCAAGAGGGAGCGGGGCCAGCGAGGTGTGCAATGAAGGGCCGTGAAAGTAGCCAGCCGAGAAGCGGGTCTGCTCGGTGATGACACGGTGCGGTGTGGCGACGAGGTAGTTCTGCGAGATACCTTGCAGCATCTCGCCCAGATTGATGACGAAAGCATCCGGCACAATCGGTACTGGGATCCAGTCGCCAGATGGACTCTGCACTTCTAAACCGGGTGTCTGCCCAGCCGCAAGAACGGTGAGGAACCCAGCGTCGTGGTGGGCGTTGACACCGGCTGCCCCTGCCGGTGTGGGTGGATAGTGGATGAACTTGGTGAGCGACATGCACTCTTCGCCAAACAGGTTGCGAAGGTGATCTTCGGTGAGACCAAGCCCCATCGATAGTGCGCCGAGAATCTCATCGGCTAGAGAGCCAAGCTTGGCGAACCACTCCAACGTTAGATCCTTGAAACCAGGCAAGACCTCGTCGGGCAACCATTGGTTTGGTCCAAGTAAACGCAGGTAATTGGGATCGACATCACCGTCGCGTGCTGGGTGTTCGCTCCAGGTGTCGACCTGTTCGCGCATATCAGGGCGGTTGTTGGTGTATTCCGAACCGACTTTTTCCCAACCTCGAAAGTGACGTGAGTTGTTCTTGTCGATGAGCAATTTCTGGCCAGTAGGAAGCGCAAACAAATCCTGCATCATGTCGAAGACCGATGTGGTGAACGAGGACTCAATCCCATGATTCACGACCATGAAGAATCCAACGTTGTGGCAGATGTCGATTAGTTCGGCGACGAAAGCATCGCGTTCGGTGGCGCTGCCGTGCCAACGAGACCAATCCATAATCGGAATCTCGGAGAAATTTTCGTCAGCCACAAGGGTGAGACTAGCTGCGCCTGGATAGCTGGCGAAACCAGGTAGGAGGAGCGTGCCGATAGGAACAACGTGGATTCAACGCTCACCCACATGCCCTTACACCTCAGCGCTTGACTGACTGAGCGATTGCATCTGCTGCACCAGATCAACCGGCTTGCTTTGGAGATGCCGAGGCTTTGCTGTCCTATACAGAACCTGGCGGGAAGGGTCAGGGAATCTTGGTCCGCGATAAGTAAACATTATCGCGGCCGAATGTCTGCCCCGAGCGCAAACGCCTAAGTTCGCCGGTCAGGTGATCATTATCAGCTGTAAATTTCGTAGGCGGCGAAGTGTGCTGGTCAGCCTGCCGAGTTACCGGCCATCGAAATCTGATGTCTCTTGCTGATGTCCTCTGGCTTCGGCGATAGGTGTCGGCTAATATCCGGATGGGCGTCCATTGAAGACAGCTCTATGCGACAGTCTTTGGCAGCAGCCTTAGGCGGATGAAAGTGTGACCCTCCCAAATGGCGACAGGTGTAGACAGCGGTGAGACGGTGGAAGCTGAACGAGAAAAAGTCGTTAGGTTGTTCAAATTTCTGGCTGAGTTGGCGCAACTTGGTTTAACACCAGTAAACACAATCGATCAGTACAACCAAGCACTTCCGGTAAATGAAGTTGTTCCAGACATTGAAAAAATTGGCACTCCACAGGACGCAGACTGGTTCACAGTACAGCGCGTGCGCTTGCCGCCTCGACCAGACGTTCCTGAAATTCTTGAGCGGTGGTTATTGGATGTAGAGCTAGACGATTGGCAGGAATTGCCACGGCCCTTGAACGAAATCGCCGAATTAGTAAATGATGTTGATGATGACGGAAGCCGGGTAAGTTTCATTTCGACGCTTCAATTTCTTGACTTTCCCGAGCCCATGGCCGCATGGACTGAGTTCGAGAAAGATTGGAAAACATGGGCCGAGCGGCGACAGGCGCTTGACCCAAAATGGCAGGCGTATGAAAAACTGTTCTCAATGCATGGCCGGGCCCTGGAACTCGGCGAACAGTTCGAAGTATTTCTTGGCGTAGGTCTGTTGTCTTGGAGAACAGAGAAAAAGATCATTCAGCGCCATCTCGTGACCGCTGCGGTCGAGCTTGACCTTGACGATAAAACTGGAGCTATCAGCGTCCGACCGGACCAAATTTCGGGACGTGGAACATGTCTGGAACAAGACATGGTTCCAGCGCAGTTGCGGCCCCCGCCCGAAAGGGTTGAGAGTATCGAACAAGCAATCGCTGAAGCCGATGGTCCATTTGATGTGGAGCCGATAAGCGATGCCTTACGATCATGGGTACTAACGGCATCGGCTGACGGCCAGTACGATTCGACTTGGGAAAAGCCGCAACCGACTCATGCCCCACTGGTCACACAGACGCCAATGCTTTGTCTTCGCAAACGTACCTTCCGCGATCTTGAGGCAACATATGCGAACATTATTGAACAGTTGGAAGGGTCAGTTGAAATCCCGGGGACTGTGCTAGATCTTATTAAATCGACCGGAGCCTCCCTCGACACCGGAGATGATGTCAGCCCGTGGATCGATACTGACAAGCGCATATTCTTTCCGCTACCAGCAAACGACCAACAGCGGCAGATTGTTAGAGATCTAGAGCACCGGCGGGGCCTTGTTGTACAAGGGCCGCCCGGCACTGGAAAGAGTCAGACAATAGCGAACCTGATTTGCCATTCTCTATCCACGGGTAAACGCGTTCTGGTTACCAGCCACGCACCGCGTGCGTTGCAAGTGCTACAGG
>Ga0302127_10000233_pt1 | contig 29073 bp, 25 predicted proteins | sample CB4_SCM_MG_FD_204452 | JGI IMG/M metagenome (GOLD analysis project Ga0302127, IMG submission 204452) | Marine microbial communities from Western Arctic Ocean, Canada - CB4_SCM | ecosystem: Environmental > Aquatic > Marine > Oceanic | place: Canada: Western Arctic Ocean | collected 2017-09-24
CTCTAAATCCACCCGGGCTGGGTTCGATCGATACAGGATCAGACTGCAATAGCTCGGCAGCCGCATCGCGGCCTTGAGCAAAGATGTCGCGGCAAGCAAAAATGAGGGCCGACCCGCCCACGGTCAAGGAGCGCGACGCGCCCGTGCCATTGCCGGTTGCGACGCGGTCGGTATCGCCCTGGACGATGCTGACATCATCAGCTGCACAGCATAGAGCCTCTGCCACGAGTTGGGCATAAACCGTCTCGTGTCCTTGGCCGTTTGACATCGTGCCAATCAACAACACAATCTGCCCGTCATCGCCAATCTGAATCGTCGCTTCTTCATCAACGTGCATACCGCACGCTTCGATCGTTGACGATAAGCCGATACCACGCAGCCGGCCCCGGCCAAGTGCCAAATCTCTCCGGGCAGAAAAGCCATCAAAATCAGCGAGCAGGCAGGCGCGGGCTAAATTAGCCTGAAAATTTCCCGTGTCGTAGATGACGCCGAGCGCATTAGTATAAGGTAGTTTTTCAGCTGCAATCATGTTGCGCTGTCGTATCACGACCGGTGATATACCAAGCTCGCGCGCCGCCACGTCGACCAAACGTTCAATTATAAACATGACCTCCGGCTGTCCGGCACCCCGATAGGGTGCCGTCGGCACGGTATTGGTGAACATCGCGCAAACATCAATTTTGGCCGCCGGGATATCATAAACGCCAGGCAACGTCCGTCCCCCGGCAATGGGCGAAACGAGTCCGCGTGGCGAAAAATAGGCGCCGAGGGCTGCAAAAGTAGAAACTCGCACCGCCTGAAAGCGACCGTCCCCGTCAAAGGCCAGGGCCGCCGTTGACACCTGATCGCGTCCCTGGGCATCGCTGACCATCATCTCACTACGGCTGGCGATCCATTGCACCGGCCGGCCGGTGCGCCGGGCCGCCAATAAGACCAAAACCTGTTCTGGGTAGACATGGTTCTTAGCACCAAAACCGCCGCCGACATCCTCAGTGATGACATGGATGCGGTCTCCTTCCACACCAAGAATGGCTTCAGCAATGACCCGTTGCAGCAGGTGAGGCTTGCTTGCTGCCGCCCGTAAGGTCCAGCGGCCAGTAACCGCATTCCAATCACCGGTATAAACACGCGGCTCCATTGGATTGGCTGCGAGCCTGTTATTGACGACGGAAATTTTGACCATATGGCCAGCTTCGGCAAAGGCCTTATCGACAGCCTCGCCATCACCCTTGTGAAAGCGAAAATAGACGTTTCCGGGATACCCAGGCCACAGCAACGGCGCACCATCGGCCGCCGCCGTATCCGGAGCGGTGACGCTGAGCAGAGTTTCGTATCCGATATCGACCAACTCAGCCGCGTCCTGCGCCTGGGCCACAGTATCGGCAACAACGAAGGCCAGCGGTTCGCCAAGGTATCTTGCTGTGCCCCGTGCTAAAACAGGCTGCAACGGCACGTTTGCACGCTCATCAGCGTTTGGAGGCGGCAGTTCCCATGGGATGAGGCCAAGCGCTGCGATCTCGGGATCGTCGGCGCCAAGGACGGCTATAACGCCGGGCGCCAAAACCGCCGCTGATGTATCGATGCCAGTAATGCGGGCATGGGCGACAGGCGATCTTATAACAATCCCATGAGCCAGCCCCGGCGGGTTCCAATCGGCTACGTAACGGCCCCGCCCTGTCAGCAGGCGAACATCCTCTCGGCGGCTACCAAGGCCCGTCGAGACATCAGCAGAAAAGGTTTTCCTTGGTGTTTCGTCGTTCATCAGAACAGATATTTTGCGGCAACTGGGGAGTGCCAGGGGGCTAGCTTGACAGGGTACATATTGTGATCAGAATAAGACATTATAGCCATCTGCACCACCCGATAAGGACCAACTGCCGTGCCAACAATTGCCGCCGTTGAGACCATCCTTGTCCAACTTCCAACCCGGCGCGAACATCGGTGGACCGGCCTGACAGAGCCCATTGGTCGATATCTTCTGATCCGCGCCGTTGATAGTGATGGGCGTGTTGGATGGGGTGAAGCACCTGCCCTAAAGGATTGGGGCGGCGAGTTTGGCCGCTATTTTGGCGAATCACCCCAGATCGCCCGAACCGTTATCGAAAATTATCTAGTGCCCGCCGTTATCGGCGTCGAGCTTGGAAATATTTCTGAACTACACGCCCGTATGGACGCCATCATCAAAGGCTATCCTTACTCCAAGGCGGCGGTTGAATTTGCCGTTTACGATCTGACCGGACGGTGGCTCGATGTTCCTGTTCATACCCTACTCGGCGGACGGGCGCGCAACACGGTACCAGTCACCCATTCCATCGGCCTCATACCCATCGAGGACGCGGAACGCGAAGCTGCCCAGGTCGCCGCCGAAGGCATACGCACAATTAAGATAAAAATTGGAATCGACCCCAAGCGCGATGTCGATATCGTCCGCGTCGTGCGCAGCGCCGCAGGCGATGATGTCGATATCTGCGTCGATGCCAATGAAGGTTACGAGACGCCGGGCCAAGCTATCAACGTGGTTCGCCAGATCGAAAAATATCGCATCAAGTATGTCGAACAGCCCGTCATGGGTATCGAGCGGCTAGCTGAGGTTGCGCGCGCCATCGACCCGCCGGTGATGGCCGACGAATCAGCCTGGAATAGTCACGACGTCATTCAAATAATCGAGCACCGTGCAGCCCAAATCGTCTCCATTTATACGACCAAGCCAGGCGGTCTATACAAGGCCATGGAGGTCGGTGCGACGTGCCGGGCCGCCGGCATCATCTGCAATGTTAACGGATCGGTGGAAACTGGCGTCGGCAATCTCGCTAACATCCATCTCGCAGCAGCCGCCCCGGCAGTGACGCTATCTTGCGTAGTGCCAGTTTCGACACCCGCCGAATATCTCGGCGGGAGAATCGGCGGTATCTATTACCGCGACGATCTAATCAAACAGCCGATGAAGCTGGTCGATGGCCATATAGAAGTACCGACAGGGCCCGGCATGGGCATTGAGGTCGACTTGAGCAAAATTGAAACCTATCGCGTGCGTGACTGATCCATCGCTACGTTTAACGGAGTGCGTTTATGCGCAAAGAGATCGTCAGGCGTCAGGTCGCCGCGATGGCCGAACATGGCCTAGACGCCATCGTTTGTTGCTCACCTGAGAATTTTGCGTATACGGCGGGATTTGTCGTTCCTTCTCAACCACTGATCCGCCACCGCCATGCCATGACCATCGTTGATGCCAATGGTCAAACAGCTGTAGTCGGCGTTGATATGGAAGCGACGACTATCACCGGCAGACTGCCCGAAGTCAGAAGCCGCATATGGCGGGAGTTCTCCGACGATGCCATGGCGGTACTCGCCGACTTCCTGACGGAACTTGGTCTCGCACAGGCGCGCATTGGCATTGAGATGGACTATTTGCCAGCCGGGGATTGCGCCCGATTGGCGGCTGCCCTTCCGTCGGCGCACTTAAAACCTTGCGAAAGCATCTTGGCCGGCCTACGCCAAATCAAGACACCGGACGAAATCACTCTCCTCCGCCGGCTGTCCCGGATCGCCGATCAGGCCATCACCGACGCTCTCAGTGCCGTCAAGGCCGGCGATACGGAATTAGATATTGCTGGCCATATGACCCAGCATTTGTACACACTCGGCGCCGAGAACTTCAAGTTGATGATCGTTGCCACCGGCGAACGCAGTCAGTTTCCTAACGTCGGTCCGTCGGAGCGAAAATTGCGGCGCGGCGATGTTTGCCGGGTCGAAATATTCTCGGTTATTGGTGGCTATCAAGCTGGCGTCTGCCGGACGGCGGTCGTACAGGAGGCCCCACCGCATGCTGAACGCATCTGGCAGCATCTTGTCGACTGCAAATACCGAATCATGGAGATGGTAAAGCCAGGTGCCAGTTGTCTCGTTATCTACAATGCCTTCATCGCCCAACTAGCAGAGATGGACCTGCCGCCCATCTCCTTCGTTGGCCACGGCATTGGCTTGCATCTACACGAGGATCCTTATCTCGGCGAAACGCCAATCCTCGGACAGCCCGGTAGCGACGCGATGCTGGAGGCCGGTATGGTACTTGGTTTTGAACCTCTGTGTTACCGCACCGGTTACGGCTTCGGCATGCAAAACAAGGACATGTTATTGGTCACCGGCGGCGGTTCAGAACTGCTGTCGGATTACGCCAATACCGACCAGCTTCTGGTGGTCGAATGAAGCACAGAGCATACCAATGAAAGTTACGATCCTCGGCGGTGGTAGCGGGGGGGCGGCATCCGCCGTGGAGCTAACCCTCGCCGGCCACGAGGTCTGCCTATGGAGCCGAGCAGCGGAAACACTCGATCCATTTCGTACTGCTGGTGGTATTGCTTACGATGGCGTCCTCGGCGACGGCACTGTGCCGGTACGCCTTACGAATGACATGACAATAGCCATACAGGGGGCGGAAGCCGCCGTCGTCGCACTGCCTACCTATGCACATAACGCCGTGGCGCGTGCCCTGTCCGCCGCCCAATGGCCGGAAGACCGGCCAGTGATTCTCAATCCGGGACACACGGGCGGCGCAATGGAATTCACAACTTCCTATCAGCGGACCGGCGCCACGGCCCCGCCAATTGCAGCGTTCTCGACTTTGACCTACGTAGCACGAAAATATAGCCCTAAACGCGTCACCATCAGCGGCCACGCCAAGGCCGTGCGCATGGCTTCTCTGCCCAGGGCCGAGGCCGCCATGGTTGTCGGTGCGGCATTGTTTTCCTCCGCCCAGCCCGTTGCTGACGTGCTAGCCGCAGACCTCGCAAACGTCAATATGGTCCTGCACCCACCCGGCGCAGTTCTGGCTGCCGCCTGGGTCGAAGCGCGCGACGGCGATTTTTCCTTCTATGTTGATGCCATGACCCCCGGTGTCGCCCGGGTCATGCGCCAACTCGACGATGAACGCCGCGCCGTTGCCCGTTCCTTTGGCCATGATTTACCCAATCTAATCGCGGAAATGCAACGCATCGGTACGGTCGAGTCGAATATCACAGACACCAATGATTTCCCCGCCGCAATCGCTACCGGAGAGGCCAATCGCCATATCAAAGGTCCAGATTCCCTGTGCCATCGTTACTATCGGGAAGATTTCGGCCACGGGCTACTGCCTTTCCTCGAACTGGCCGCCATCGCCGGGGTTGCAACGCCAACTGCGCAATCACTATTCACACTGGGTGCAGCGCTGTCCGGAAATGATTATCATAAGGGCGGACGTACCGCCGAGGCCATGGGCATCGCCGGCCTGAACAAAGAACAATTACTACAACGGGTGAAAAACTAATGAAGTGGGAAGAAAGAACGATCGCTATCGTCGCCGGCGACCGGCGAGAACAGGAAATCGCCCGCTGCGTTGCTGCCACTGGCGCCGATGTACGCGCCTATGGGTTTCCATGGCCTGATGAGGGCATTAATGGCGTGACCCACGCCCCTTCCGCCGCCGCCGCCCTGGCTGGCGCCGAAATCGCCTTATTTCCCATTCCCGGCATTGCACCGGACGGTGCTCTATTCGCACCTTTATGCAATGAACGGATCATCCCCAACCGCGTCATGCTGTCGGCCATGAAACCCAATCCTAATATTATTCTCGGCTGGCCCGACGCCAAGCTAAAGGCCTTATGCGAGGAATTGTCGATTAAATATCACGAATACGAGGCCGACCGCGGTTTAATGCTGCTGCGCGGGCCCGCCATCGTCGAAGGCATGCTTCAAGTCATCATCGAAAATACCGACATCACCATCCACAAGGCCAATATTGTTATGGTTGGTTATGGCACCATCGGCGAGCTATCGGCGCGGACCCTCGTGACGCTCGGCGCCAACGTCACAGTGGCCGCTCGAAACCCGGTGCAACGAGCCGCCGCCTATGCCACTGGAGCCGAGACGATGGAATTATCCGGCCTCGACGACATCCTTCCCGGAACCGACATCCTGATCAATAGCGTTCCAGTGCAACTTGTGACCCGAGCGATGCTAGAAAAAATGCCGAAACACGCCCTTCTCGTCGATCTAGCGGCGCCGCCGGGCGGCATTAATCGAGATGCCGCCGAGGCACTGGGCCTGCGCTTCGTTTGGGCCCGCGGCCTTGGGTCGCGCGCGCCAGTCACGGTAGGGCGCAGCCAATGGACGGGTATTCGTCCGCGCATCGAGAAGATTTTTGAGAACTACGCCTGAACCAGGCGCTTATAAATCGAGCTTTAATCGGACGATAGCAAAGGAGAAAAATCATGCCGTTCGTCGTCGTTGAAATGTGGGAAGGCCGAACCGTTGACCAAAAGCGTAATCTTGTGAAAGCAATCACCGACGCCATGGTCGAGCACGCCGCCTGCAAATCTGAGCACCTGCACGTCGTCATTCACGATACCCCGAAAAATAGCTGGGGCCGCAACGGAAAACTCGGCATCGATATGGAGGAAAACTGATATGGCCGAAACATCAGAGCAACCCCGTCCCGTAGCATTTGGCCACATATTGCTTAGAGTCGACGATATCGAACGCTCCGTGAATTTCTACGTCGACGGCGTCGGCTTTACTATCCGCCCTGCCAAACCCCTGGCCGACGGCCGCGCCTTCACCGCCTTCCACCATGGATTTTCCCTGATTGCTGGTAAGGATAAAGCCCATCAACAGATCGATCATATTGCCTTTGAGGTTGATAATGTACGCGCCCTGAGCGAACGCCTAAAGGCGCGTGGTACGCATTTTCAGGAAGAACTACACGACGGCCCCTACGGCCTAACGATCTACGTCTCCGACCCTGACAACAACCGCATTGAACTGTATCAGGTGGGGCTTAAGGCTTAGAAAAGTACTGTGAAATGTTCGAGTTCATAAGGCCAAAAGTGACCCAGACCCCCGGATTATGTCACTTAACTTTGAATCTTTGTAACCGATTTATAACTCAATAAAAAATCAACGGCCTAGCTGTTTTCAGCTAAGCCGTTGATTTAAATGGTGGGCCCGACGGGGTTCGAACCCATGACCCTCTGATTAAAAGTCAGATGCTCTACCAACTGAGCTACAGGCCCACAACGTGGCGCGCGACGTAACGCAAATTAAGGCGGCAACATAGGAACCGTCCCGCCGCCGGTCAACCACCCCCTCGCTGATAGAGGACTTGCTCAGCAAAAAGGGGAGTTACATCGCCATTCCGGGGTAATCGAGTCAATCTACAGATCCCCTAGCCAGCTTTTTCTGCATAAGCGCGCGTACGGCGGGTGTAACGAACGGCGTTATGTCACCGCCCAGACGCGCAACCTCCTTCACCAATTTCGAGGCGATGAAGTGGTTGTTCTCCGATGCCGTCAGGAACACCGTTTCTACATCAGGGTTAAGTCGGGCATTCATACCAGCCATCTGGAATTCATACTCAAAATCGGATACAGCGCGCAGGCCACGAATAATGATGCTGGCCCCCTCCGCATTGACAAAATCTGTCAGAAGATTGTCAAAGGAGCGCACAACGATGCGCTTATCATAACCATTAGGTAGCTTGGCGACCGCAGAATCAACCATTTCTACCCGTTCCGCGACCGAGAATAAGGGGCCTTTACCAGCATTTATGGCAACCCCAACGATCAGCTTGTCAACCACCCGCAAAGCCCGGGTAATGATGTCGAGATGACCCACCGTCAGGGGGTCAAACGTGCCGGGGTATACCCCCGTCCGCGGCCCTTCTTCAGCTGGGCTCATGATTTATCGCCTTCTTGGTCACTCGTTCTCTCGGTGTCATTCACGGGAGCACCAGTTTCCGCACCACCATCCCCAACTCCGGATACGTCCATCTCGGCGAGATCGTCGTCCTCATCCGTGTCGCCAACATCACGGAAGCGAGTGACGGACATGATCCGCTCGTCCTCCGCGACCCGAAATAGGGACACGCCTCGGGTTCTCCGACCGACGACGCTGACATCATCAACAGGTACGCGAATAAGCTGCCCGCCATCGGTGACCATAACAATCTGGTCGTTATCGATGACCGGAAAGGCAGATATTGTACGCGCTCCCGGTTTTCCAGCTCGCCGCAGATCGATGCCATCGATGCCCTGGCCACCGCGCTTGGTGATACGATATTCATAAGACGACGAGCGCTTGCCAAGACCATCATCCGTGATGGTAAGCACAAATTGCTCAGCGGCCTGCATACATACAAAATCTTCCTCGGGCAGGCGCTTGGCCGTATCCTCGTCGCGCTGGCTATCATCTTCGCGACCCATGTAGTCGCCAGTTGCCAGTCGGCGCCGAGCGCTGACAGCACGCAGGTAATCATCCCGCTCCTGCGAGACCGCATCGACATGGGTCAGCGCCGACATGGTAATGACTTCGTTGCCCTTGGCCAGACGAATTCCGCGAACCCCGGTCGAAGTGCGGCCACTAAAAACGCGAACGTCGGTAACGGGAAAACGAATACACTTGCCGTCGCGGCTGTTGAGTAAGATATCATCACCCTCGGTACAAGTGCGCACCCGCACTAGCCGGTCCCCCTCATCCAGCTTCATGGCTATCTTGCCATTAGACATGACGTTGGTGAAATCGCTAAGGCGATTACGCCTGACGCCGCCACTGGCCGTCGAAAACATAATAAACAGATCACCCCAGCTTTCCTCGTCTTCGGGCAAGGGCATGAGGGTGGAAATACTTTCGCCCTGCTGTAACGGAAGCAAGTTAATTAACGGTCGGCCGCGCGTCGTTGGCGTGCCGACGGGCAGCTTATAGACCTTCATTTTGTAGACCATGCCGGTCGATGAGAAAAATAACACAGGCGTGTGGGTAGTCGTCACGAATACTTCGGCGACAAAGTCTTCATCCCGCGTTGTCATTCCGGACCGGCCCTTGCCACCACGGCGCTGAGAACGATACGTGCTGAGTGGCACCCGTTTGACGTAGCCCGTATTAGTTACGGTGACGACCATGTCCTCGCGCTGGATCAGGTCTTCAAGATCGTGCTCAAATTCGCTGTCCTCGATCGCAGTCCGGCGCGGCGTCGCAAACTGCTCCTTTGCCGCTAAAAGTTCGGCGCGCATGATGCCGAATAGCTTCTCGCGAGAGCTTAATATTTCAAGGAATTCAGCAATTCGTAGGCCAATTTCGCGCAGGTCATCGCCAATTTTATCGCGCTCCAGCCCCGTTAAACGATGCAGGCGCAAATCCAGAATTGCGCGGGCCTGCTCATCTGACAGATTATAGTTCCCATCAACGACCTGGCGGTCCGGCTCGTCGAGAAGCTCGATCAATGGGCGTACGTCCTCAGCCGGCCATGGTTTGGCCATCAGTGCGGCGCGCGCTTCCGCCGGGCTGCCAGCGGCACGGATCAGGGCGATCACTTCATCCAAATTGGCAACAGCGACGGCGAGGCCGGCCAAAACATGTGCCCGGTCCCTAGCCTTCCCAAGTTCGTAAATGGTACGTCGGCGAATTACCTCTTCTCGGAATTCGATAAAGGCCGCAATTATTTGCAGCAGATTCAACTGCTCAGGGCGTCCGCCGATCAGCGCTAGCATGTTGACGCCAAAGCTCACCTGCAGCGGCGTGAACCGGTACAACTGGTTCAGAACGACTTGGCCTTCAGCATCACGGCGCAGCTCGACAACCACACGAATGCCGTTGCGGTCTGATTCATCGCGAAGATCAGATATACCCTCGATTTTCTTGTCACGGACATGCTCGGCGATGATTTCGATCATCCGCGACTTGTTGACCTGATAGGGCATTTCCGTAACGACGATGGCGAATCGATCCTTGCGGATTTCTTCAATCCCCGCCTTGCCACGGATGATCACTGAACCGCGGCCAGTCAGGAAACCCGACATGACACCGGTACGACCAAGAATAATACCACCCGTCGGAAAATCGGGGGCAGGAACGTGGTTGGCGATCACCTCTTCGATGGTGATGTCGGGGTTATCGATATAGGCGCAGCAGGCGTCGATTACCTCACCAAGATTGTGCGGCGGAATATTGGTGGCCATCCCAACGGCGATACCGCCTGCACCATTGACCAATAAGTTTGGAAACTGGGCCGGCAAGACGACAGGTTCGTGGACGGTCTCGTCATAATTCGGCTGAAAATCGACGGTTTCCCTATCGATATCTTCCAGTAGAAAGTGGGCGGAGCGGGCAAGCCGTGCCTCAGTGTAACGCATTGCTGCCGGAGGATCGCCATCCATGGAACCAAAGTTACCCTGTCCGTCTACGAGAGGTAGACGCATGGCAAACCATTGCGCCATACGAACCATGGCATCGTAGATCGCGGAATCGCCGTGCGGATGATAACGACCCATTACATCGCCGACGATGCGCGCTGATTTACGGTACGGCCGGTTCCAGTGGAAGCCGTTTTCGTGCATCGAATAGAGGATGCGACGATGCACTGGCTTGAGACCATCGCGCACGTCAGGCAGCGCCCGGCTAACTATGACGCTCATAGCGTAATCGAGGTAGGAGCGCTGCATCTCCTCTTCAATGGTAACTGGGGAGACGTCGTGCTCAGGCGGTGGAGGGGTAGCGGAAGAAGTGGTCAAGGAACGGCCTTAACAGCAATTATTAGAGGGGACTTGAAATAGGCTCGACGGAGAATCTAATGACCGGCGAGAGCAGCAAAACTATACCATGCACCAAGCGCCGCGTGCAACACCACAGAAGCACACGAAATCATATTACTATCAATGCCTTAAGTGGTATTTTTCAATCACCGATTATCCATTCGCCAAGGTCATATTTCCCAAACAATTCGCAGCGGCAGCAATCCTTATGAAGAGGGCCCCAAAGTGCCGCTTCAAGATTTTCCTTTTTAGGGTAAAATCATGCAATCCTAGTGTGAACAGGTGGAGCAATCATGCCCGAAGCAACATTCGGAATTTTCAATACGATGGCAAATTTAGTAACTGTCGCGGCCATACTCGGTTATCTCAATCACCGTTTCATCGGCTTACCGCACACGATTAGCCTAACCATCATGGACGCGCTTTCATCCGTCAATTCAACGCATCCCCCCCGACATAGCCCCAATTTCGTTTAGGAACGCGCCTCAGCAGCAACACCATCCCAGGACCAATAGTGATCAGCGTCCCCCACAGTTTTTAATTTTCGTTGTGCGCAAACGACACATGCCTTTCTTATCAAGGAAATGGTCAGCGCGTTTAAAGCTAGGGCAGCATGCTGGATAGTGATGCAGGCAACTATTATCCTGAAGTATACTGTCATTCCAATCTGGAAATATCCGGAGACAGGACGTTCCACCATCACCGATAGCATAGTATTTCAACCATGACCCTGCCACACGATGCCTTTATCGATGACGAAGGCGTTTGGAATCAGATATTCACCGGCACCAAAGGTAGCTCAGGAGGCGCGCTATTCCTCGACCGTGACGGCGTGGTAGTGGAGGAAGTTCACTACCTACACAAGGTCGACGATATCCGTCTCGTTCCAGCGGCGGCCACGGTCATCGCTGGGGCAAACCGGCTTAATGTTCCTGTCGTCATCGTCACTAATCAAGCCGGCGTTGGTCATGGTCTCTATAACTGGGCTGACTTTGCTATTGTCCAGAGGCACATCCTAAATAATCTATCACTATTGGGGGCGCGGATCGACGCAGTTTATGCCTGCCCCCATCATCGCGACGCCGATACCCTGTGGGCCCACCCCGATCATCCGGCGCGCAAGCCAAACCCGGGAATGCTAATGCGCGCGGCGACCGCGCTTGGCATCAACCTTTCCTCATCTTGGATAATCGGCGATCGCGCCGGTGATCTGGAAGCAGGCCAACGGGCAGGCATAGCGGGCGGTCTCCACGTCATGGCCGGCCATGGCACGGCACCCGGCGAACGCGATCAGGCCCTGGCGACAGGAACTCCGCACTTTCGAGCCATCGGCATCACGGATATCAGCGAGGCGCCCAGGCACATTCCACTGTTACAAGGGCAAGAAACGCCGCCACAGTCTTGACCCAAAATCCCAAACGCTAGGCGTGATGGGTATTCAATATTTTTCGCGTCATAGTCGCGATCGCCACTCATCCTCCGGTCTGCCGGCGGGGTCCGGCCAATGCTTTCATAGTATCGGATTATCTGAGCCAGAGCGCCGGACTGTTGGGGCGCAGTGCCGATATTCATGGACGGGACCGCTTCCTAGATTAAATGCGCGTCCGGCACAGGCGCAACGCATTGCCTATAACCAAGACAGAACTCAGACTCATCGCAGCAGCGGCGATCATCGGACTCAGCAGAACCCCGAATACCGGATATAGAACGCCTGCGGCGATAGGCACACCAAGCGCGTTGTACACAAAAGCTAGGAACAGGTTTTGGCGAATGTTCGTCATCACCGCCTGGCTCAGCCGCCGCCCCCGTACAATCCCGGCAAGGTCACCCTTGACCAACGTAATACTAGCACTTTCGATGGCGACATCCGTGCCCGTTCCCATGGCGACACCTACGTCAGCCTCGGCCAAGGCAGGTGCATCGTTAACACCGTCACCAACCATCGCGACGACCCGCCCCTCGCCGCGCAGGCGACGCACAGCAGCACCTTTTTGCTCGGGCAAAACCTCCGCCTCGATAGCATCGATCCCAAGATTTTTCGCGACGGCATTTGCCGTAGTACGATTATCACCAGTCATCATAACGATGTGCACACCCTGCGTACGCAGGTCTTTCAGTGCTTGTACCGCTGATTTTTTAATCGGGTCGGCAACAGCGATCAGTCCGACAAGCGCGCCATCAGCTGCGACATACATCACGGTCGCCCCATCGCGGCGCAAATCTTCTGCACGTTTTTCAACACCTACGATATCGATGATAAGATCGCCCATCAGCGTCCTATTGCCTAGCGCCACCGAATGGCCATCAACGATGCCCCGCACGCCCTTGCCCGTCTCGCCTTCAAACCGTGACGCCTCGCCAAAATGTATGCCGCGCTCTTGGGCTGCCGTGACAATTGCTGCCGCAAGCGGATGCTCGCTGCTGCGCTCCAGCGCCGCGGCTAGAGCCAAAATATCAACGCCATCACCAATGGGCTCGACAGCAGTTACCTTTGGCTTACCTTCGGTCAAGGTGCCCGTTTTATCGACGACAAGAGTATCGACCTTCTCGAATCGTTCGAGCGCCTCGGCATTTTTAATCAGTACACCAGCCTGGGCACCACGCCCTGTGCCGACCATGATTGACATCGGCGTGGCCAGTCCCAGTGCACAAGGGCAGGCAATAATCAGCACAGAAACGGCAGCGACCAGAGCATGGGCGATGGCCGGCGCCGGACCCCAAATCAACCAGACAATGAAGACAATCACAGCTATAGCTATCACAGCGGGAACAAACCAACCCGCCACCTGATCAGCGACCCGCTGAATCGGTGCCCGGGTGCGCTGCGCTTCGCCGACCATGGCTATAACACGCGCCAGCATCGTTTCTGCACCGATTTTCTCAGCCAACATGATGAAACTGCCGGTGCCATTTACGGTGCCGCCTATAACTAGGTCCCCTAGCCCTTTTTCCAACGGAATTGGCTCGCCAGTAATCATTGATTCATCAACACTGCTGCGGCCTTCCGTGACCACACCGTCGACCGGGATCTTGCTGCCGGGCAAAACGCGAAGTTGCATGCCTGCGGTAATGTCAGACAGTGATATTTCCTCGTTATCACCATCGGCGCGGATACGACGCGCTGTCTGCGGAGTCAAATCCAGCAATGCGCGCAAGGCCCTGCCGGTTTGTTCTCGGGCGCGAATCTCTAAGACCTGCCCAATCAGAACCAGGATAATGATGACGGCGGCCGCCTCATAATAGACGGCAACGGCCCCGTCATGTCCGCGCATGGATTCTGGAAATAGAACCGGAGAAAATGTTGCAACCAGGCTGTAAAGATAAGCTGCACCAGCACCCAAGCCGATCAAGCTGAACATGTTGAGGCTGCGGTTTATCACCGAGGCCCAGGCACGTTCGAAGAAGATAGCCCCCCCCCACAGAACAACCGGTGTAGCCAGAACGAATTGCGCCCAATTCCAGGCTGATGATGGCAGAAAATGTTTTAGGTCAATGATTTGCCCGCCCATCGCAATGATTAGCAGGGGAACCACCAACACGCCCCCTACCCACATGCGCCGGGTCATGGCGATGAGTTCCACGTTCGGCCCCGCGTCCCCCGTCACGTCCATGGGCTCCAGTGCCATTCCGCATTTCCGACAATCTCCCAGTCCTATCTGGACTATTTCCGGATGCATAGAACATGTGTACTGCGCACCGGGAACAGACGCAGATTTTGCTCTCTGGCAACCAAGAAATTCTTCTGGATCAGCGGAAAAGCGATCATGACAACGGGCGCTGCAGAAATGATAGGCCGTACCGGCATGCTCTAAATGGTGGGCCGTCTTCATCGGGTCGACCGTCATGCCGCATACGGGATCAACAGCAACAACCACCAAATCAGGGGCGGCGTAACCAGCAGTGTGATAGCCAGGGCTGGCGTCAGCGGCCAAATCAAGTCCCCCTATATATGATTCCTGTTTACTGGAAACTTATATAGGGCTTCCAAATACTTGAAGGTCAAGGGACCCTTAGAAAGAGCATGCTCTAGGAATGATCCCGCCTCCTCACCCCCGCCCCAAAGCCGCCTTGATCTGCACCGGAATATCCTTCAGATCGGCAGCAATACGAACACCGGATTGGCTCAGCATCTTCTTCTTTTCCGTCGGGCCATCGCCTTCGCCAGCAATGAAAGCGGCTGCGTGGCCGAAGCTAACGCCCACCGGCTGATTTTCCTGGAAGGTACCGGCGATGAGAGCAACGACCGGCTTCTTTACGCCATTGGCGCGCAAGTGTTCCGCAACCTCCCGTTCGTTGGGGGTGCCGGGTTCGCCAAACAATGCGATGGCCTTAGTCATCGGGTCATCCTCAAACATGCGGACGTAGTCGACCATACGCCGCCCGGTAATAGCGTCACCGCCCATGGCGACCGCAGTAGAAACTCCAAGACCGCCTTTCTTTAAAGCCCAGGCGACCTCCGCCACCATGCCCCCGGAGCGTGAGCAGATACCGACGGTTCCAGGTGCGTAAATCTCATCAGGATCGAGCCCCCCCATGCCACCCATGCGCGCCTCACCGGGCGTGATGATGCCTACCGTGTTGAAGCCAACCATCACAGCGTCAGTTTTGCGCACGGCATCGACAACCTTGGCTGCGTCGTTGAGTGGCACCAATTCAGCTGGCGCAACGATCAAATGGATACCGGCAACCAGCGCTTCGAGAACCGCATCCTTGGCAGCTAGCGCCGGGACATAGACAAGACTAGCTTCCGCGCCATGTTGCTCAACCGCTTCGCGCACCGTGTCATAAACCGGGATTCCTTCGACGTCCTGACCGCCACGCCCCGGCGTCACGCCAGCAACAATGTGAGTACCATAATCGCGGCAGACCAGCGTATCCACGCGAGCCTGGGTGCCGGTAATCCCCTGGACGACAACGCGGGTGTTTTTCTCAAGAAGGATGCTCATTGCGTTACCCCCGTGCGGGTCAGGTCAACGATCAAACGGCAAGCGTCCTCCAGTGGCGTACCTGACGGCAGATAGTGGACCCCAGGCACCATGGCAGCAGCTTCGCGCGCTTCAGCCTCGCGCGGACCGAACATACGAATGACGACGGGAAATTTGGCGTAGTCGATGCCCCGTTCGGCCAGCACCTGCATTATCGGCTCAACCTTGCGGTCAGCACGGGTCATCTGCAAGTGGTTGGCGCTAATCAGCAAGCCACGGATGTTAGGGTTGTCAAGAACAGCGTGGGCCAGCGCCTTGATCTTATCCTGATTGATACCATTCATGTCCGAATGGTTGGCGGGCCGCCCTCCCATGGCGAGGATAAGATCATGCTGTAACAGCCCTGCACCGCCTCCGTTGAAGATCAGGCCGATATCGCCGTCGAGCTCGCTATAGCGAATCATCCCGCCGCGGTACCTCTGATTGGCAGCGAAAACCGCTCGTTCCCGTTCGTTGAGATTGCGACCGGCAAACATCCATTCGGGCTTAGCCTCGTCGGCAAGCCAGCTTGCCTGACGGCCCAGCGCGTCATCGTCAATGCCAACCATGGCACCAACGAGTGACAGCTTCCCGTCTGTTTGGACGCAAAGGGGGTTTATCTCGAGCATCAACGCATCAGCGGTCTGAAAGGCGGTAAACAGGGAAGCAGTCACCGCGCCCAATCTGGGCAGAATTTCACCATTAACGCCGGCAGATTTCCAGGCAGAAACGGCATCCCATGGGTTCAGGCCCTCAGTCGGATCGAGATCGATGACGGTTATTGCATCAGGATTGGTCGCCTGGGTCTGTTCGATGTCGATACCGCCATGGCAGCTGAGTAGCAGCCGGGGCGGAAAACTTTCTAGATTGATACTGAGATAGTATTCAGCAGCTATTTCGACCCTAGTTTCGACGTAAACCTCGTCCACACGATGGCCCTGCACGTCCGTTCCGAGCAAAGAATGGGCCGCCTCGGCCGCAGCCTCCGGAGAATTCACCACACGTACGCCGCCCGAAATTCCACGCCGCCCGGTTGGCACCAAAGCCTTGACGACGGCACTACCACCGAAACGGGCCGCAGCCTCAGCAGCTGCTCCGGGGGTTACCACCACAACACCATCCGGCACTGGAAATCCTTGGCGACGCAGCCAAACTTTTGCTTTATCTTCCGTCAGAGGCAGCATGAATTTGCTTTAAACTCCTCGCAGGATGCCAGTGGCAGAACCGGCAAGAACAGTCACGCCATCCTGGTTATCGCAGCCAATTTCCAGGGCGAATTTCACGCCGTCGTCTAAATCTTCGCGTTCCGCAACAACGGCCCAGGGAGTGATAACGTCGTCCTCCAGCACCATACGAATGAACTTGGTTTCAATGGTGCCTCGGCTTAGCCAACCCGTACCGAATAGATCGAGCATCATCTGGATGACGTAACCTTGCCACTGGGTGCCCGAGGCATTGCGCTTCTTCAAGCCGCAACTTTCGGCATGGGCGAGGTCGGTATGGATATTGACCAGTGGCCAGCCGTCCATCTCAAACGGACCGCCAGAAAAGGCACGCATACGCGCCGGCGATAACCGATAGTCTCGGCCACGCATCTCTGCGCCCGGCTGACTGGCAGTAGTCAGGTCAGTCATGCCTCCCCACCCTTGATGTGAGTGTTGTGGCTAAAACGGCGAAAAATATCCCGGCCATCCTCGTCAATTACACGGCAGTCAATAACCATGAAGTCCCGTCCGCGCCTTTTATAGCGTTCGCAGACCGTCCAAGTAACGTTGAGCTTTTTGCCGACATAGGCCGGGCTGATAAATTCAATAATATCCTTAGCATGCAGGACGCTATGGCCCTCGGGCATGTAGAAAGAAGGGCTACGTGTGCGGTTGGACATGTTAAGGATCAGAGCCGGGTGAACGAGTGGCGGGTCGCCACTATCGCCCTGCCTGTAACGGGAGTCGTAGTCTTCCTCAGCGTAGCAATACTGCTCGTTGAGATCCGGTGTGACGTGAAAGCTGTAGGGCGCGTAAGACTCACCAACCGCCAAGTCGGTCGCCACTTTGCGTTCGCTCATAATCGCTACCGCTGATGCGCACTGACGAAGCAGTGACAAAAATAGAAGCAGCCGGATCCCATTGGAATTCTGACTGTAGGCAACAAATTAGCGCTAATGCACGGACAATGACAAGTCCGCCCCCGCCGCTCGCCCTTGACGCTTCGCCGGACCGGCTTCATTCTGGGAGAAAGAGAGCCTAGATCATCCTTAGAATTATTTTTAAGATTTAGAAAAACCATATAAGTTATTGCAATGTTTCTTCTTATTGATAATTACGATAGCTTCACTTACAACCTCGTCCACTTTTTAGGGGATCTGGGCGCAACGGTTGAGGTGCGGCGTAACGACACCTTGACGCCCAACGAGGCGATGGCAATGAGGCCTGAGGGAATCGTCATATCGCCGGGGCCGTGCGACCCCGACCGTGCCGGAATCTGTCTTGATCTCATCGCCAAGGCGGCTGGTCATGTCCCCATCTTCGGTGTCTGCCTTGGACATCAGTGTATCGGCCAATATTTCGGCGGACGCATTGTTCGCGCGCTGGCCCCAATGCACGGCAAACTTAGCGCTATCGAACACCAAAATAGTGGTGTATTCGAAGACCTGCCAAGCCCGTTTCAGGCCACACGCTATCATTCCCTCGTTATCGATCCGAAAAGTATGCCAGATGAATTGCTAGTGACTGCGCGCAGCGAAGATGGGGTGGTTCAGGGGATCGCACATCGCAACTTTCCCATCCACGGGGTCCAATTTCATCCCGAAAGTATCGCCACGCAGCACGGCCATACCTTGCTGAGAAATTTCCTGTCGATTGCCGGCAACAGCCGCGCGGCGGCTTGAACCGCGAACCTCGGAGCAAACCATGAAGGATGTTCTGGCCACGTTGGCGACCGGCGCTACATTATCGACCACGGAAGCTGAACGAGCCTTCGGCATTATCATGTCGGGTGATGCGACCGCCGCGCAAATCGGCGCCTTCCTGATGGCCCTGCGCGTGCGCGGCGAAACAGTGGACGAGATCACCGGAGCCGTGCGCACTATGCGCGCCAAGGCCCTTCATGTCGCCGCCCCCGAAGGCGCCATTGATATCGTTGGCACCGGCGGTGACGGGTCTGGTTCTTACAATGTGTCAACCGGCACCGCTCTTGTCGTCGCCGGATGCGGTGTGCCTGTGGCCAAGCATGGGAACCGCGCGGTGTCATCTAAATCAGGCGCCGCAGATGTGCTTACTGCGCTCGGCGTTAACAACGACGCCGACATGACGTTGGTAAAAAAAGCCATCTGGGAAGCTGGAATCGGCTTTCTGATGGCGCCCCGTCATCACAGCGCCATGCGCCACGTCGGCGGACCACGTGTCGAAATGGGTATCCGAACGATCTTCAACATACTTGGCCCCCTGTCCAACCCAGCTGGAGTTAAACGCCAGCTTACTGGTTCCTTTGCCCGCCAGTGGCTCGTGCCGATGGCGCAAACCCTGGCTAATCTCGGCTGCGAAGCGGCATGGGTGGTCCATGGTTCCGATGGCCTCGACGAACTGACGACAACCGGTCCTAGCTATGTTGCTGCTCTGGAAAATGGCAATGTACGAGAAATGGAAGTAAGTCCATCCGACGCCGGCCTACCTACCGCCAGCGCCGAAGACTTGCTGGGCGGCACGCCAGAGCACAATGCTCAGGCCATCCGTGACCTGCTCGCAGGAAAGGCTAGTCCCTACCGCGACATCGTTCTTTTCAACGCCGCAGGCGCACTAATCGTAGCTGGAAAAATAGCCAACCTGAAAGAAGGTGTGGCAATGGCAGCGAAATCAATTGACCAGGGAAAGGCCGCAGAAGCGCTCGGAAAGCTAATCGCCATTACCAACGAACCTAAACCGGACAAAGCGTGAGATAATGAGCGACGTGCTCCAACGCATATGCGCCGACAAGCGCCAGCACGTGGCCGCACAACAGGCTCGGCACCCCCTGACTGAACTCCAGGAAGCAGCACGCTCAGCGCCGCCGCCTCGCGGTTTCATCTCCAAGCTGCAAAGGACCATAAGCAGCGGTTACTACGCCCTGATCGCCGAAATCAAAAAGGCGTCGCCCTCTAAGGGACTGATTCGTGCCAACTTCGACCCCCCGTCCCTAGCCTGCGCTTATGCTGCAGGCGGAGCTACTTGCCTGTCGGTACTGACCGACGTGCCCCATTTCCTGGGTGACGACGCCTATCTTATAGCCGCGCGGGCCGCAGTTAATCTGCCCATTCTGCGCAAAGATTTTCTGCTCGAGCCTTATCAAATCATTGAATCCCGCGCGCTGGGTGCCGACTGCATCCTGCTGATCCTTGCTGCGCTAAACGATGCCGAAGCCTCGGAGCTAGAGGGCGTCGCCGTCGATTACGGTATGGACGTTCTGATCGAAGTGCATAACGCCGAGGAAATGGCACGCGCGCTAAAACTTAAAAGCCCGCTGATTGGCGTCAATAATCGCAATCTCAAGACTCTCGCCGTCGACCTGGCAACAACCGAGGCGCTGGCTGCCATGGCCCCTTCAGACCGTCTACTAGTCAGCGAAAGCGGCCTCGGCAGCCGTGCCGACCTCGATCGTATGGCCAGCGTTGGCGCTCGATGTTTCCTCATCGGCGAGACACTGATGCGCCAGGACGACGTTACTGCCGCTGTGCAGGCCTTGCTGCAACCGGCCATCGGCATACGACAGGCCACATCATGAGCAAACTCACCCACTTCGACAATGCCGGCAATGCCCGCATGGTCAACGTTGGCGCCAAGGACGTGACGGAACGAACGGCGACAGCCGCCGGCTCGGTAATCGTGGCGCAAGATACCATGCGTCTGATCCAGGCAGGCGGTGTGAAGAAAGGCGACGTGCTGGCCGTTGCCCAACTAGCCGGCATCATGGGAGCTAAACGAACCCCTGAACTGATTCCGCTCTGTCACCCCCTACCCCTGGCATCGGTTTCGGTAACATTGACCTGCGACCCCGACCGCAATGCCGTAGACATCACTGCGACCTGTAAAGTCGCCGGAAAAACTGGCGTTGAGATGGAAGCACTAACCGCCGTCAGCGTCGCTGCGCTGACGGTCTATGACATGTGTAAGGCAGCAGACCGGAGTATGCGCATCACCGACACCCGCCTTCTTCATAAGGCCGGCGGAAAATCGGGCACGTATCAAGCCAAGGACTAGCCACATATGATATCCGTCACCGAAGCCATCGCGAAGGTCACTGCCGGCGTCACCCTATTGCCGTCGGAACAGGTATCGCTGACAGACGCACTTGGCCGGGTTTTGGCCCGTGACGTCGCCTCCCGGATCACACAGCCGTTCGCCGATGTCTCCGCGATGGACGGCTACGCCGTTCGTGCTGCGGATGTTGCAGCCGTTCCCGCAAACCTGATACGGATCGGCGAATCTGCTGCTGGTCGTAGCTTCCACGGCCGTGTAGGTGCGGGCCAAGCAGTTCGTATCTTCACCGGTGCGCCAGTTCCAGATGGCGCTGACACCATCGTCATTCAAGAAGATACCAAGGCGAGCGGCGATGCCATCACGGTCAACAAAGGCGTACCGGTAGGCCGCTATATTCGCTGCGCCGGCATGGACTTTTCTGAGGGCCAAGTGCTGCTGAAAGCCGGCCAAATTCTGACGGCACGTGACATAGGCATGGCCGCCGCCATGAATGTACCTTGGTTGACCGTGCGCCGCCGGCCGCGAGTAGCCATCCTCGCCACCGGCGACGAGATCGTGATGCCGGGGGATCCTCTAGGCCCTAACCAGATTCTCAGTTCTAACAGCATCGCGCTTGGAGCTTACGTTAGGGTTCTAGGCGGCCAGCCAATCGATCTCGGTATAGCACAGGATACGGAAGATTCCCTGCGCACACTGGCAGCCGGTGTCCGCGGCGCCGACATGCTGGTCACCATCGGCGGTGCCTCGGTCGGCGATCATGACTTGGTCCGCAAAGTGCTGGGCAGCGAGGGCCTAAAGATCGACTTCTACACCATCGCCATGCGACCGGGTAAACCGCTGATCTTTGGACACCTAAACGGCGTTGCGATGCTCGGTCTGCCGGGCAATCCGGTCTCCGCCGGCGTTTGTTCAGTGGTCTACCTTCGCCCAGCTCTCCGCGTCATGCTGGGGCTACCCATCATCGACGCGACCACGCAAATAGCCCACCTTGGCCGCGATGTCGGCAAAAATGACATTCGTGAAGACTACCTGCGAGGGACCATCACACGCGATGATGCCGGAAACCTCATAGCGACACCGTTCGAGCGCCAGGACAGCAACCTGATGGCACTATTCAGCCAAGCCGACTGCCTGATCATTCGGCCGCCGTTCGCCCCACTGGCAAGAAAAGGTGATACCGCACATATCCTTCCACTGGACATTGGCTCCGTCTCCCTTTGAACAAGGGCGCAAGTTCCTAGTTCACTTTCGGAACGTATTTACTGACTGTCGGGACCTTGACTGCCCATAAGAACCAAACTAGAACATATTATGATGTTGTCATTTTGTTCTATATCTAGTAGCGATCCGTTCCGGCCGACACGAATTGCACCCTAACGCGCCACACCAACTTAAAGTTTGGTGTGAATAGAGCACGTTGAACGACCTGAGCCAGGAGGGCATAGCCCATGTTGACCCGCAAACAATACGAGCTTCTCGTCTTCATAGAACAGCGGCTAGGAGAAAGCGGTATTTCCCCCTCCTTCGATGAGATGAAGGAAGCCCTTAGCCTGCGCTCCAAGTCTGGCATCCATCGACTGATCACTGGGCTGGAGGAGCGTGGATTTATTCGTCGCCTGCCGCACCGCGCCCGGGCGCTAGAAATCATTCGTCATCCTGAGAATCAGGCCGCAAAAAACGCCCCCAAGATAGCCAAAACAGGACAACAGGACGAAGAGTTTAGACATAATGTTGTACGTGGGAACTTTCAAAATCACGGTGCCGAGACGCCAGCCCATACCAGCGAGGCTATAGAACTTCCTTTTCTGGGGCGAATTGCCGCCGGCACACCTATCGAAGCCCTACCCGACCACACGCGCGCTATCGGCGTGCCTGCAAGTATGATTGGCAGCGGAGAACACTACGCACTCGAGGTGGATGGCGACTCGATGATCGAAGCAGGCATCCAAGATGGCGACACCGTCATCATCCGCCGTACAAACACCGCCGACAGCGGCTGTATCGTTGTCGCCCTCGTTGATGAGAACGAAGTGACACTAAAGCGCTTACGCCGTAAGGGAGATTTAATTGCTCTCGAGCCAGCCAATCGCGGTTACGAGACACGCACCTTTGGGCCCGAAAGAGTAAGGGTTCAGGGACGCCTCGTGGGGCTGATTCGGAGCTATTGACCTCTTGTGGCGGCTAGCGGGATATACCAACCACAGCCTCCACCCCCGAGCGTTCATTGACATTTATAATCCCTGCATAACCGCCTTCAAGCCAGACAGCATCCCCTCCATTCCGCAACAAATCAAAATAGTTAATGACCAGGGCTAATTCCTTACAGCCACCGTGGTGATAATCACATCAGCAATCCACCAGTCCTAACGGAGCGCAGAGACACTATAGGCCATCACCACAGGCGGGTAATGACGCCAGCCACCGAAAACTCAAAATTCCGCGCATCCAGGATGCAAATACGCCCATTCCCATGATATAGTAAACGTACACTGTCGGGAAACCGGCTTCTCCTAACCTGCATAATGGGTATCGGTCACCAAGATGGCTGTTGTCACACGGTTCGCCCCCTCGCCCACCGGATTCCTGCATATCGGCGGAGCCCGTACGGCCCTCTTCAATTGGCTTTTCGCCCGCCATCACGGTGGCCAGTTCCTGTTGCGTATCGAGGATACAGACCGCGCCCGATCGTCCCAGGAAGCAGCAGATGCCATTGTCGATGGGCTGAAATGGCTAGGACTCGACTGGGACGGCAAGCCGGTTTCCCAATTTACCCGCCGCGATCAGCACGCCGCCACTGCTCATCGCCTCCTCTCCGAAGGTAGGGCATACCGCTGCTATGCATCCCAGGAAGAATTGGCAGAAATGCGCGCCCGCGCCAAATCAGAAAGCCGCACTACACTCTATGATGGACGCTGGCGCGACCGTGACCCATCCGAGGCACCAAAGGGAATCAATCCAGTTATACGCCTGAAAGCGCCGCGTGAAGGTGAAACAGTGATCAATGATCAGGTACAAGGGACGGTGCGCGTAGAGAATAGCCAGCTCGATGACATGGTCCTGCTTCGTGCTGACGGCACCGCCACATACATGTTGGCCGTGGTAGTGGACGACCACGACATGGCCGTCACGCATGTTATACGTGGCGACGACCACCTGACCAATGCATTCCGGCAGTGTCACCTTTATCTCGCGCTCGGGTGGGAGCCGCCGAAGTTCGCTCACATCCCACTGATCCATGGGCCAGATGGGGCCAAACTATCAAAACGACATGGTGCCCTTGGCGTCGAATCTTACCGCGATATGGGGTACCTGCCAGAGGCGATTTGCAATTACCTACTCCGCCTAGGTTGGAGCCATGGCAACGAGGAAATCATCAGCCGACAGCAGGCAATTGAATGGTTTGGGCTTAAATCAGTAGGCCGCTCTGCCGCCCGTTTTGACTTCACAAAGCTAGAAAGCCTTAACGGCAACTACATTCGGCAGACAGATGACGATAGGCTTACGTCGCTGGTTATGCCGGAATTACAAACTATGCTTAATGGAAAGCTTGCTGAAGGTAGTGAAAAACGGATAAAGAAGGGCATGCGCAGCCTCAAAGGTCGTGCGAATAATATCGTAGAACTATCTGATAATTCAGCATTTTATGCACTATCTCGCCCTTTAATCCTAGATGAAAAATCCTCCCGCTTAATTAAAGATGAGACCTATTCCCTACTCCGTCAATTGCGTGATCAGTTCTCAGGTATAGAAAAATGGAACGCCGACAGCCTCGAAAGATATGTTCGAGAATGCGCTGAGGCTGCTGGCACGAAGCTTGGTATGATCGCACAGCCACTTCGTGCTGCCATGACCGGCAGGAGCGTCTCTCCAGGAGTTTTTGAGGTCATGGAGATTTTGGGAAAAGACGAAACGCTGGGACGACTCGATGATGTGATTGCCAATAAATAAGGGCTTTGAGATAGCCCCACGCGCCAAAACGTATGAATAAACTAGTTTCCCTGAGGCCGATTTACGTAGCAGCGGCAATATTATTTAAAGGACCACGAGCATGGTAACGAAAAAGTCGGACAATAAGACCTTTACCCTTACCGACAACGTTGGTGGAAAACGCTACGAGCTCCCAGTTATGGACGCCGCCATAGGCCCAGCGGTCATAGACATGCGTAAATTATATGCGGACACCGGTCATTTTACATTTGATCCAGGCTACGGGTCGACGGGCAGCTGCGAGTCCAAAATCACCTACATCGACGGTGAGGAAGGTGTGTTGCTGTATCGTGGCTATCCCATAGAACCGCTGGCCGAGAACTGTGACTTCCTCGAAGTTTGCCACCTGATCCTTTACGGCGAATTGCCCAACATTGAACAGAAATCAGCGTTTGTGAGCGATGTAACCAACCACACGATGCTGCATGAGCAAATTAATAACTTCTTCAGGGGATTCCGCCGCGACGCCCACCCGATGGCCGTCATGTGCGGCGTAGTCGGTGCTTTGTCGGCTTTCTATCACGAAGACATCGATATCAGCGATCCACACCACCGCATGGTCGCCTCGTTCCGGCTAATCGCTAAGATGCCAACCATCGCCGCAATGGCCTACAAATACTCTGTCGGCCAGCCCTTTATCTATCCGCGTAACGACCTCGACTACACCGAGAACTTTTTGCATATGATGTTTGCTACCCCGTGCGAGAAGTATGAGGTTAATCCAGTAGTAGCCAAGGCCATGGACCGAATCTTCATTCTCCATGCGGATCACGAGCAGAACGCATCGACCTCCACGGTACGACTGGCCGGTTCCAGTGGTGCAAACCCATATGCCTGTATTGCCGCCGGCATCGCTTCTCTCTGGGGCCCTGCTCATGGTGGAGCCAACGAGGCAGTATTAAAGATGCTGGAGGAAATCGGCGACCCGAAGAACACCAAGAAGTTTGTCGAAAAAGCCAAAAACCCGAAAGATGACTTCCGCCTGATGGGATTTGGCCATCGAGTTTATAAAAACTACGACCCGCGCGCCCGAGTGATGCAGCAGTCCTGCCACGAAGTTCTAAACGAAATGGGGGTCAAGGACGAGCCCTTGCTCGACATCGCTATGGAACTCGAGCGTATAGCCTTGGAAGATGAGTATTTTATCGAGAAGCGCCTATATCCGAACGTAGATTTCTATTCAGGAATCATTTTCAAGGCCCTGGGCATTCCGACTTCCATGTTCACTGCCCTCTTTGCCTTGGCGCGAACCGTCGGCTGGGTTGCCCAATGGAATGAAATGATCGAGGAGCCAGGCCAACGCATTGGGCGGCCGCGTCAGCTTTACACCGGCGCTAAGGAGAGAAAGTTCGTGCCGCTTGAAAAGCGGTCTCTTAAGAAGCGTAATTAACAGCGGAATTTTTATTTACGATTCGCGCCAGCTATCAGGTGCCGGCCAGCAGGTTCCTCTGTCGATCCACGGCCGACAGAACCTCGCAGGCTGCGCGCCGTCCAGGTGATTTGCCGCCGTAGCCTAACAGGGACAATGCCTCTCCAGCCGCTACAGTCTGCGCCGAAGATTCTTCTGGGTCATCTAAGAGGCGCGCTAATTCATATGCTAATCGTTCCCCCCTGCAATTCTCCTGCAATAGTTCAGGCACGACGCATCTATCCAATATAATATTGATAAGATTGGCGTAGCGCACCTTAACGAGACGTCGCGCTAGCCAGGCCGTAAGTGGATTCATACGATAGGCGATGACGGCGGGTATGCGGGCCATTGCAAGCTCAAGCGCCACCGTTCCTGACGCTGCCAACGCGGCGTCAGCAGCCGCGAAAGCAGCGAACCTTTCCCCCCGATCACGCACGACGATTGGATTCCCCGGCCAGCTATTGACGATGAATTTAACACTATCGGCCAATACATCGATTGTTGGAACGACGATGCGCAGACCTGGCCGCTCCGCCATAAGGTACGCCATAGCATCGCCGAATATGGGCAGATGCCGGCCTATTTCATTTTGCCGGCTTCCTGGCAAAACGGCGATCACCTGAGCCTTGGCATCAATACCATGGCGCCTGCGAAAGCCGACCCCGTCACCCTGATCAGCGCCGCTTTCGACCACCGGGTGACCAACGAAAGAACAGCGCAAGCCGACAGCCTCAAAATATGGTGGCTCAAACGGTAAAAGGGTAAGAAGATGATCTACGACGCGGGCCATCTTAGGTGCCCGCCCGGGCTTCCACGCCCAAACGGTCGGCGCTACGTAGTGAACGATAAGAATACCTTTTCCCTTTAGCCGCTTCGCCAGGCGCAGCGTAAATCCTGGTGAATCGATGGTAATCACGACGTCTGGCTTGAGAGCGACGATAGCCTTTTCTGTCTCACAGAGGCGGCGTACAAGGGCCGGTAGGCGTGGCAAAACCTCAACCAGTCCCATAATTGACAGTTCCGACATCGGAAATTGGGTGGCAAGACCAACCTTTGTCATCATTTCACCGCCAATTCCGGCGAAGCACACATTTCCTCCAGTTTCTTCCACAAGAGCTGTCATGAGGCTGCCGCCCAGGGCATCTCCAGACGGCTCACCGGCAACGATAAAAACGGATAAGCTTTCCGCCTCTTCGTTGCGCTCACTCATGAACCACCATCATCGAAGGAACCTATCCCTATCAGGAAAATTTCAGCCGCCTCCGCAGCCGCGATAGTGGTAGCCCGATCCACAATCAGACTTGCTCCTGCCTCAACAGCAATGCCCCGCAGGCCGGCGGCAGCGGCAGCCCTAACCGTTTCGGGACCCACTGTCGGCACGTCGACACGCTTCTCCTGCTCAGGCTTCCGGGCTTTAACCAAAACACCGCCAAGGCCTGGCCGGGCCAGAAACCCACAGCGCTCCAACATGGCATCCGTACCCTCTGAAGCCTCAACCGCAAGAACGATACCCTGTTGGACGACGACGCCTTGCCCGACATCGAGAGCTCCTAGACCACGTGCAACGTCGAATCCGCGGCGGATATCTGCCATGGCCTGTTCGTCAGGTTCCGGGCCGGAAAGTCTGCCTTCCGGCGCCAGTATCTCTGGCAAAACGGCATCGACGCCGACGACACTTAACCCAAAGCGGTCCTCAATCTCGCCAACGACGGCACGTAACAACCCATCATCACCTAAGGCAGCCGCGCCGGTGCGGATAAGAAAAGAAGCTGTGTACATGTCAGGCCGCAAGTCAGACAAAGACGGGCGGCGAATGGCGCCAGCCATGACGACTTCTGCTACACCAGCATCACGAAGGGCCTTTAGTATCTTTTCACCCGCTCCTAGACGCAGCCAAGTATGCTCTGTGCCTTCGACAATTTCGGGATCAGTCTGACCTTCAATGGCAATGATGAAGCAGGGCCGCCCCACATGTCGGCAATAATTGATAATCTGCTCCGGCAACTTCCCGCTGCCGGCCAGCACACCCAACTTCGAGCCTGCACCCACATTCATAATTTTCTGCCGTATGGCATCAAATTATGAATGTATGCACTATGCAACATCGTCCAGAACGGGCTGGCAAATCGCCCTTGCCGCATCGACCCGGATGAAATTGACGATCTCCATAACCGGCTCCGTATCGACGAAAAGCTGAGCCACATCGTCGATTCGCTCAGCCATCGTGCCTTCCTGGGCAAAAAGCAAACGATAGGCATTGCGCAAGGTGTGAATCGTGTCGCGGGTGAAATTGCGGCGTTTTAACCCAACGACGTTAAGCCCCGATAAGCGCGCCCGGTTACCGAGCACGGATCCATAAGGAATAACGTCGCTCTCCACACCGGACATACCGCCAACCATGGCGTGGCGACCGATACGGACATACTGATGCACAGCGGACAATCCGCCAAGAATGGCCCATTCACCTACCTGCACATGACCAGCTAGCGTGGCGTTATTGACCAGGATAACGTTGTCACCAATGTCACAATCATGCGCAACGTGAGAACCCACCATGAACAAGCAGTTGTTACCAACACGAGTCACCATTCCGCCGCCCTCAGTGCCTGGATTCATGGTGACATGTTCGCGAATGATGTTATTGCATCCGATAATCAATTGTGATGGCTCACTCCGGTACTTAAGATCCTGGGGCGCCAATCCGATTGCAGCGAATGGAAACACTTTGGTATTGGCACCGATGCAGGTACGGCCCGCTACAACCACGTGACCATGAAGATCAACGCCGGCTTCCAGCACAACATCACTACCTACAATACAGAACGGACCGACCGTTACATTTTCACCGACCTGAGCACCGTCTTCGATGATTGCTGTTGAGTGAATAGAGGTCATCAGCGGTCTACGATCATTGCAGA
>Ga0302127_10000235_pt1 | contig 28987 bp, 28 predicted proteins | sample CB4_SCM_MG_FD_204452 | JGI IMG/M metagenome (GOLD analysis project Ga0302127, IMG submission 204452) | Marine microbial communities from Western Arctic Ocean, Canada - CB4_SCM | ecosystem: Environmental > Aquatic > Marine > Oceanic | place: Canada: Western Arctic Ocean | collected 2017-09-24
TCGGTGGGTTGGATAACCAGATCGAACAGATCACCGATGCCGTGGAGCTGCCTTTCCTGCACCATGACCTGTTCGCCGAGCACGACCTGCCGGCTCCCAAAGGCATCTTGTTGTACGGCCCGCCCGGCTGTGGAAAGACGCTCATAGCGAAAGCCGTCGCGAACTCGCTGGCCAAAAAGGTGCCGAGCGTTGCCGGTGACAAAGAGGCTCGCAGCTATTTCTACAACATCAAGGGCCCCGAACTCCTGAACAAGTATGTGGGTGAGACCGAACGCCAGATTCGGCTGGTGTTTCAGCGAGCACGCGAAAAGAGCGAAGAGGGTTGGCCCGTCATCGTCTTCTTCGATGAGATGGAATCCCTGTTCCGCACTCGGGGCAGCGGCATCAGTTCGGACATGGAGTCGACCGTGGTCCCGCAGTTGCTCGCCGAGATCGACGGTGTCGAAACGCTGAAGAACGTCATCGTGATCGGCGCTTCGAACCGCGAAGATCTCATCGACCCCGCGATCTTGCGGCCTGGTCGCCTGGACGTGAAGATCAAGATTGAGCGACCCAACGAAGAGGCCGCGGCATCGATCTTCGGGCGATACCTCACGACGGCCGTCCCCATCGCTCAACGAGCCATCGATGACCTTGGCGGGGGCGATATCGACAAGGCCGTGCGGGTGATGATCGAGCAGACCGTGGCTGAGATGTACCTCGATGATGAGCGCAATGAGTTCCTTGAGGTCACCTATCAAAACGGTGACAAAGAGACCATGTTCTTTAAGGACTTCTCCTCGGGCGCGATGATTGAGAACATCGTCCGCCGCGCCAAGAAACTCGCCATCAAGCGGGTGATCGGTGGCGGACCCAAGGGCATTCGGCTTGAAGACCTCATCGACTCGATTCGCCAGGAATACCGCGAGCATGAAGATCTCCCCAACACCACCAACCCCGACGACTGGGCCAAGATCTCGGGCAAGAAGGGTGAGCGCATCGTTTTCATCCGGACGTTGGTCCACGGCGACACCGACGCTGAAGGTGGTCGTAGCATCGAACGTGTCGGCACCGGCCAATACCTCTAGCCCTCTCGACGGCCTCGTCAACGTCTCTGCCCGAAGCAAAGTACGGCGGCTCTTTGGGCCGCATCAGCGACGCGATAGCGGCAACGGAATAGAAAGGCTCCATGGCTGTACCGAAGATCTGTGGCATTGAAACCGAATACGCGATCGTGCATCGGGGTGCCGAGGAGTCGAACCCCATCACTGCGTCGTCGCTGCTTATCAATGCTTATCTCAGCGAGACCCAGCGCATGGGGTCGCCCGGCCCGGCACCGCGGGTTACCTGGGATTTCGAAGATGAGATGCCGGCGAACGACGCACGTGGCATGTCCCCAATGGGATCCATGCCGCCTGAGATCGAGAGGCACCTGGTGAACGCCGTGCTCACCAACGGTGCTCGCTACTACGTCGATCACGCGCACCCCGAGATGTCCACCCCCGAGTGTGCAGACGCGAAGTCGCTGACCCGGTTCGACAAGAGCGGCGAGCTGATCATGCGCCGATCAATGGATGCAGCGCGGCGTGTCCTGCCCCCGGGCGAAGAACTCGTCGTCTACAAGGACAACTCTGACGGGAAGGGCAACAGCTACGGCTGTCATGAGAACTACCTGATGGACCGCAATACGCCGTTCGGTCAGATCGTGACGCATGCAACGGCTCATTTCATTACCCGCCAGATCTTCACTGGCTCGGGCAAGCTGGGCAGCGAAGTCCACGGCGTCACCGCAGAAGAGGTGCCATACCAGATCACCCAGCGCGCGGATTTCTTCGAAGAAGAGGTCGGGCTCGAGACCACACTCAAACGGCCCATCATCAACACCCGCGACGAACCCCACGCCGACGCGCAGAAATATCGCCGTCTTCACGTCATCTGCGGCGACGCCAACATGTCCGAGATCGCGACGTTCGTGAAGGTCGGGACGAGTGCCATCGTGCTGGCGATGATCGAAGACGCTTTTTTGCCCCGCGAGTTTGTGTTCGCTGCCCCGGTCCAGACAATCCGTCGCGTCTCCTATGACCTATCGCTGTCAAGGGCCTATGAGTTGGTCGATGGATCAACGGTGACGGCCCTCGACGTGCAATGGGAACTCCTTGAGCGGGCCAAGCTGTATGCCGACGCTGGCGGGCTGGAAGCGGTTAACGATGAGGTTGGCCGAGAAGTGCTCGACCGGTGGGAACATATGCTGAACGGCCTCGAAACCGATCCCATGACGCTGGCGAACCAAATCGATTGGGTCGCCAAGAAGCGGTTGCTCGATGCCTACCGCGAACGCGGCAACCTGGAGTGGACCGACCCCAAGCTGGCAGCGGTTGCCTTGCAGTACCACGATGTCCGGCCGGAAAAGTCGGTGTTCCCGAAACTGGGTGTCGAGTCGTTTGTGACCGAAGAAGAAGCGATCCACGGCATCTCCAACCCGCCCGAAGACACGCGTGCGTACTTCCGAGGAACCTGCTTGCAGCGGTGGTCTGAAGAGATCGTTGCGGCCAACTGGGACTCGTTGGTCTTCGACATCGGCATCGAACCCCTCCGCCGGGTGCCCATGATGGAACCAGGCCGTGGCACAAAGGCCCACGTCGAGGACTTGTTCGCCACCTGCGAAAGGCCCGCAGATTTGTTGGCTGCGCTGGACCGGGCGGACTAGAAGCACTTTTTCGCGACCGTGGGGGGGTAGTTCGGCCCGCGATGGGGCGGCACCGTGCAGAGTCGCTAACATCGAGAACAGCACGATTCGACCGACGGAGCACTTTCATGGCTGACCGCGAACAGATCCGCAAGCCAGCACCCAAGCGACAGGACGAAGTCGAACAGGCCGAAGAGGCACCGTCTCGCTCCGAGAGTGGCGAAAAGCTGAAGCTCGAACTCGACGACCTCCTTGACGAGATCGACGAAGTACTCGAGACGAACGCCGAGGACTTCGTGAAGTCCTATATCCAAAAGGGCGGCCAGTAGGAGCCACCAAGAGTCGCGCGCAGGGGTACCCTTGCCGACGTGAGCTTTCGGTTCTACACCCCCGATGACGACCCCGGGCCAGATTTCACTGCGCTCTTGCGAGCGTCTGGTCAAGCCCCTTCTCCCTCTGTGGACCTCTCAGGAGAGGTACCTCACGGCACCACATGCGTCTCCATCCGATTCGCCGATGGTGTTGTCCTTGCCGGTGACCGGCGAGCGACAAGCGGTCACCACATCAGTCACCGTTCGATCGAGAAGGTCTTTCCCGCTGATCGACACAGCGGCGTAGCCATCGCCGGCGCTGCGGGGCCGGCGCTCGAGATGGTCAAGCTCTTTCAGCTCCAGCTCGAGCACTATGAAAAGGTCGAGGGCAAGCAGCTGAGCTTGGAGGGCAAGGCCAACCAGCTCAGCCAGATGCTTCGGCAGAACTTGCCCGCAGCCATGCAGGGCCTGGCGGTCGTTCCCCTGTTCGCCGGCTACGACACGCGCCGTGAGACCGGGCGCCTCTTTCAATATGACATCACGGGCGGTCGCTACGAAGAACGGCTGTACGCCTCGACCGGATCCGGCGGTGTGCATGCAACGACGGTCATGAAGCTCGGCTATGTCGATGGCCAAGACCGCGACGCTGCCGTTGCGCTCGCCGCCAACGCGCTCTACGAAGCTGCTGACGAGGATGCTGCCACGGGCGCTCCTGATCTTGTCCGGCGGATCTTCCCGATTATTGCGACCATCACCGCAGATGGTTACGAACCCGCAGGCCAAGCGGAGCTCTCGACGGCGTTCGAAACAATTATCGAGACCCGGCGCGGCCGGGCAACCGACGATTCCGTCTGAGAGGTGACGCACCAATGAACATGCCGTTCTACGTCGCTCCCGAGCAGGTCATGAAAGACCGAGCCGACTACGCGCGCAAGGGCATCGCCCGCGGCCGCGCGCTCATCGCGCTGACCTTCGATGAGGGGATCGTGATCGTCGCAGAAAATGCTTCCAACACGCTCCGCAAAGTGTCCGAGATCTACGACCGCATTGCATTCGCCGGTGTTGGTCGCTACAACGAGTTCGACCAGCTTCGCGTCGCAGGTGTTCGCCATGCCGACATGAAGGGGTTCTCCTTCTCGCGTGACGATGTTGATGCCCGAACGCTGGCCAACCAGTACGCGCAGAGCCTGGGGCAGGTGTTCACCCACGAGATGAAGCCTATGGAGGTCGAGATCCTAGTGGCTGAGATCGGCCATGATGAGGACGAACCCGACCAGATGTTCCACATCCTCTACGACGGCACAGTGAATGACGAGAATGATTTTGCTGTGCTCGGAGGCGAAGCTGAGGCGATTCATAGCCGTTTTGCCGAGGATTACAGCGCTTCGATGACGCTGGCGGCTGGCATAACAGCCGCTGCTTCGGCCCTAGCCGGCAGCGAGCGGACCCTTGTCGCGGCTGATCTTGAGGTTGCCGAGCTGGCTCGCCGAAACGGCCGTCGGACGTTCCGTCGGGTCGAAGGAGCCGAGCTCGAAGCGATGCTCGCCTAAGGGCAGTGGCTACGCCGGCCGCCGGGCTGGATCGACGGGTTTGGTCGAATGAGCCAGGTCAAAGGGGTCGGTAGCGGATACGTTGTCGTTCGTGGAGCGGCGCATCTTCGGCATCGAAAACGAGTACGGCGTCACCTGCACGTCGCGCGGACAACGCCGGCTGAGCCCTGACGAGGTGGCCCGCTACCTTTTCCGGCGGGTGGTCTCGTGGGGTCGCAGTAGCAACGTCTTTCTCGCCAACGGCGCCCGCTTGTACCTCGACGTGGGTTCGCACCCCGAGTACGCCACCCCCGAGTGTGACTCGATCTATGACCTCGTGGCGCACGACAAAGCCGGGGAGCGTATCCTCGAGCAACTCCTGGGGAGCGCCGAGCAGCGACTGAGCGAAGAAGGTATCCGGGGCGAAATTTACCTCTTTAAGAACAACACCGATTCGGCTGGGAACTCCTACGGCTGCCACGAGAACTACTGCACGACTCGCAAGGATGACTTCGCGAACTATGCCGAAGTCCTGATCCCATTTCTTGTAAGCCGTCAGATCTATGCCGGCGCAGGCAAGATTCTCCAGACAGCGCGCGGAGCAATGTTCTGCATCAGCCAGCGCGCCGAGCACATCTGGGAAGGCATCTCAAGCGCCACCACGCGCTCTCGGCCGATCATCAACAGCCGGGATGAGCCCCACGCTGACGCCGAGCGGTATCGCCGCCTCCACGTGATTGTGGGCGATTCGAACATGAACGAATACGCCAACTTCCTCAAGGTTGGGGCATGTTCGCTCATTTTGCGGATGCTCGAAGATCCGTCGGTCGTACTGCGCGACATGACCCTGGAGAACCCGGTCCGGGCGATTCGCGAGATCAGCCACGACATCACCTGTCGCCGTCGGGTGCGGTTGGCGAACGGCCGCGAGGTCAGCGCGCTCGACATCCAGTCCGAGTACCTCGAACGGGCTCTGAAGTATGCCGAGCATCGGGATCTGTCGCCCCAAGAGAAGCAATCGCTTCAGATGTGGGAGCACTGCCTCACCGGCCTGAAAGCCGATCCACTCAGCCTGTCCCGAGAATGCGACTGGGTCACCAAGTACCACCTGGTCGAGGGCTACCGCGACAAGCACAACCTTGAACTGTCCGATGCCAAAGTGGCGCTGCTCGATCTCCAATACCACGACATCAACCGGCAACGGGGCCTGTTCTACAAGATGCAACAGCGCGGCATGGTCGAACGTATTTGCGCTGACGCCGACATCGCGACCGCTGTCGAATATCCGCCGCAGACCACCCGAGCGCGACTCCGGGGCGAGTTCATTCGCCGCGCCAAGGAACGCAAGCGCGACTACACCGTGGACTGGGTCCATCTGAAGCTCAACGACCAAGCGCAACGCACGGTCTTGTGTAAGGACCCCTTCAAGGCCTTCGACGAACGCGTCGAGAAGCTCATCGAGTCTCTCTGAACAAGGCCACCCGCTGACATCGTGCCGTAGCGCCGTCGCGCGCTGATGCCTGGCACCGCCGCGCGATGGGCGCGCGCTGGTGCCTGGCACCGCCGCGCGATGGGCAGGAGGCGGGTCTAGAACGCCTGTTCGACGGTAGGCTGCTCCTATGGCAAAGCTGGAACGGCTGTTGAACCTGACGGCGGCGTTGCTCGAGACCGAGCGACCGCTGGCGGCCGAAGAATTGCGAGAGCGCATCGAGGGCTACCCCGAAGCCAGTGCCTCTTTCCGGCGAGCCTTTGAACGCGACAAAGATGACCTTCGCGAGATGGGCATCCCAATCTCGCTCGAGCCGCTGGCGGGTAGCGACCCGCCGGTCGATGGCTATCGGATCCGCAAGGACGATTACTACCTCCCGGACCCTGGCCTCGAGCCGGACGAACTCGCTGCGCTCCACCTCGCCGGAAACGCCGTCCGGATCGATGGGCTGTCCGGAGCCGAAGCGCTTCGAAAGCTCGGCGGGGCCGTCGGCGAGCCAAGCGACGACACCGTTGTTGCCTCGGTCCCAACCGACCCGCGTCTGACCGTTCTGTTCACGGCGGTCACCGAACGTAACGTGGTGGCCTTCGACTACCGCGATGAGCGCCGTTTGGTCGAGCCCTGGCGCCTCGATTTTGTGCGAGGCCGGTGGTATCTCACCGGCTACGACCAGAACCGCGAAGGCGAACGTCACTTCCGATTGGACCGGATGGCCAGCATGGTCGAGATCGTGGCCGAGGCTGCCTTTGAGCGAGAGGGGAGCGGCACCGGCATCCGACTCCAGCCGTGGGAACTCGGCGACGAACCTCCTCAGATCGCACGCCTGCTGGTTGACCCCGATCAGGCTGCGTGGGCCACGCACCATGTTGGCCAGCCGGTGGAGGTTCGAGACGACGGTGCGATCATCATCGAGGTTGCTGTTACCAACGAAGTCGCCTTTCGGTCCTTTGTCCTGACATTCCTTGAACACGCCGAGATCCTCGAACCGGCAGATCTGCGCGCCTCGATGATCTCGTGGCTTGAGGACCTGGCAAACAGGGTGGCGACACCTTGAGCCGGCTGACATCGGGTGGCCGTCTCGAGCGACTCTTGTCGATCGTTCCGTGGGTCGTCGCCAACAACGGACCCACCGTGGCTGAGATTGCGGAACGGTTCGACTACTCCGAGGAACGCCTTCTCGACGACCTGACGAACGTGCTGTTCATGGTGGGCACCTACCCGTTCACGCCTGACCAATTGGTCGAAGTTGTGGTGGAGGACGATCGGGTGTGGATCCACTATGCGGAGTACTTCGCGCGACCCTTGCGCCTCACGCCCGATCAGGCCCTTGCATTGGTGACTGCCGGCTCCAGCTTGCTGGCCGTACCTGGAGCTGACCCCGACGGCCCGCTGGCCCGAGGCTTGGGCAAGATTGCAGCCACGCTTGGCGTCACGCCTGGCGCTGATATCGATGTGGACCTCGGCAATGCTTCCCCGGAGGTCTTGGCGACCGTGCGAGGAGCCATTGCCGGCCGCAACCGGCTCCACATCGAGTACTACGGCTACAACCGAGACGAAGTCACCGAGCGTCTGGTCGATCCCTATCGGATGACTTCCGATGAGGGTCAGTGGTACCTGCTGGCGCACTGTCACAGAGCCGAAGGAGAACGACTTTTTCGGCTGGACCGGATACAAGCCATCGCTCTAACGATGGAGACGTTCGATGCGCCTGCCACGGTGCCCGGTGTCTCGGTCTTCGAGCCGAACCCCGACGATCCTCGGGTTGTCCTCGACCTCACTGCCGAGGCCCGCTGGGTACCCCAGGCCTACCCGGCCGAGGAAGTGTCTGAGCTGGACAATGGCGGGCTTCGCGTGACGTTGGCCATCAGTGCGATCCCTTGGTTGGCCCGGCTCCTTCTGCGTCTTGGTCCTGAGGTCACGCTCGTTTCTACCGGGGGTGACATCCCTGAGGACCTGGCACAACAAACTGCAGCACAGGTTCTTCGCCGCTACACAGGCTCAATCCAGCAGAATTCCGATGACCCATGGCGTGGGGTAAGACCCACGCTCGGCTAAGGTTCGCGCAAATGTCTCCTAACGGCCCAACCTCCCCCGATGATCCGGAATGGGTCGACGAGATCGTCCGCAGGGCGCTTGAACGCGCTGGAGCGGATGACGTAAGTGCGGCACCCCCGGCTGCCACACCGACGTTGAACGCACCCCCAGCGGCGGCAGCCTCCCAGCCGACGACACAACAGCCCAATCCGGCTATAGCGCCCCCTGTCGACCCGGCCCCGGTCGCCGCACCGATTGCCCGCGCCACGCCACCCAGTGCAACGCAGCCCGCAGCGCGCCCGGGCGCGCTGGACGATCTTTTCGCACCCCAAGCAGAGACGCCAGCCTCGCGCTTGCCCCAGGCCGACGATCTGGTTTCGGCGTACCCCATCACCTCGCAAGAGTCGGCGCACCGGGTCGCCAGGGCGCCCGTTGAACCAAACGACGTTTATGACGACCCCTTTGGGGCCGAGTCGGACCCCGACAGAGACCGCCGGCTCGACGAAGCGCTTGGCTTTGAGGGCGACCGCGAGGCCGATTTCGAAGGCGACGCGATCAGCAACCGCATTCGCGGGTTCCTCGAGTGGGGAGCCGTGGTCGTGGGTGCACTGGCGGTTGCCCTGATAATCAAAACCTTCTTGATGCAGGCCTATTTCATTCCGTCCTCATCAATGGAGCCCACGCTGCAAGTTGGCGATCGGGTTCTGGTCAACAAGCTCAGTTACGATTTTGGTGACGTCGGCCGCGGGGACCTGGTGGTGTTCCATCGGCCGCTGACCCAGCCAGAGGGCGAAGATGATCTCATCAAGCGGGTTGTCGCGTTGCCGGGCGAGGTCCTGGTGATTCGCGGTGGTGAGGTGTTCATCACTGTCGTCGGATCTGACGAGGAGCAACTCCTTCGTGAGCCATATCTCGAAGATGGAGTCCGGACCACGGGCTTTATCAACACCGAAAATTGTATCAAACCGTCACCGGCCAGTTGTGAAATCCCCGACGGGCACATCTTTGTGATGGGAGACAACCGTCCTGGCTCCCGCGACAGTCGTTTCTTTGGGCCGGTCGCCGAGGACCTCGTGGTAGGCCGCGCGTTCTTGCGCGTTTGGCCGATTGGTGACGTCGGGTTCTTGTAGGCGGTCGACGCTGTCTGACGCCGTGAAGCCGGCGTGGGAGCTCTCGGGCCACCCTGCAGGCCGGTGCACGCTGTTTTTCCCACCAGGTTTCTCAGGCCAGGTTCCTTAGTGCAGGCTTCTTAGGCCGGTGGATCTCCTCCGAGGGCCTCGCTGAGTCGGTCGATTCTGACGGTCGAGATGGCATCGCAGCCAGCCCGGAGCAGGTCCTTGATCATGCGCGCATGTGGCGCGTCCCAGCCGAAGCACTCGACTCCAAAGCGGTGAAACAGCGTGGTGAGCCCGCCAGTCCAATCCGCATAGGGCATCCGTACGGCGTTGATTCCTGATCGCGAAAGAGCGGCGGCGTGCCATTCTGGCCCACCAGAGAGCGCGGCGAGGCGGGTGGAGTGCACGAGCCCAACGTCGGGCAGGTCGACCCGCCAGCTCTCTAGCTGGCCCAGGTCGGATGACCCCAACCACAACCGTCCACCACCGCCTTCGCGGTCCCCGAGACGTTGCACAGCGGTGCTGACAGCGGCCGAGTCGCGGACGGTCAAAAGCACATGGGCGTGGGGACCAACAGCATTGGCGAGATCATCGAGATCCGCCACCGCCTCTCCCAGTTCTTCGCGGCTACGGTCCCGAATATGGTGGCGACGGAGTCCCCGCCGGACGCTGCCTGTTGCCGCCAATATTGGATGGCCGTCGGCAGTTATCCAGAGATCTGTCTCGATCCCCGTGGCGCCGAGACGAACGGCCAGGCCATAGGCAGCTGCTGAGTCCGCTGTCTCGTGGATGGCTGCGCCGCGGTGCGCGAAGGCGATGAAGGGGGTCCGGAGGGGCTCTATTCGGATCGTCAAGGCCCCCATCGTGGCAGCTCCCGAGTCCGAACACCGAAGAGGGGTATCAGGTGGATGGGGTCGTCGAGCCCGTTGCTGCCAGCGGCCTGTGATCCATTCGACCTAGTCGGAGCGAGGTGCGCGTACCCAGACCCCTCAACTCACCTGGGGCGGGGCCGATTGGTGCGGGCACTTGGATCAAGAAAGAGGGCTATGGCCACGATCAGGGCGAGTTGTGAGAACTGCGGTGACGTTCAGCTGACGACGACTGACGTCACTGTGCGCATGTGTGTCTCCAATGAGGAGGGCGAATACCGCTTCGAATGTCCTGCGTGCGCCGATCTGGTGGTCCGACACGCTGAGCAGCGCACTATCGGCCTGCTCTTGGCCGCTGGTGTCGAGTTCGTGACGTGGTCGTTGCCTGCTGAGCTCTTCGAGTCACACCAAGGTGCCCCGATTACCCACGACGACCTGATCGACTTCCACACTTTCCTTGCGAACGATCAACTCCTGGCAACCCAGATGCAATCGTTGTCCCGCTGACACTGACTTTCCTGTCAGCCAACGCGGTGGGTGAGCAGGTAACCTACGCGACGTGCACGCGAATGATGGCTTGGCCGAGATGACCGGTGTGGGTTCATGAGCGCCGCGCTCTTGGGGCTGATGCTTGCCGTGGCGGTTCTCGTCGGTGCGGGCATTGTCGCTTTGCGACAGCTGCAGGCATCGCTTCGCGAGTTGCGGGCCGAGGTTTCTCAGTGGGGCAGCCGTTGGACCCATCGTGACAGCCGAGATTTCGGACCGCCTGAGTAGGCTGGCGCCATGTTCAACGTTGGTGGCGGCGAGCTGCTGGTGATCTTGTTGATCGCCCTGATCGTCCTGGGCCCTCAGAAGCTTCCCGAGGCGGCCAAACAGATTGGTGGGTTCGCGCGCGAGTTGCGGCGGATGAGCACCAGCTTTCAGAATGAGCTGAAGCACGCCCTCGACGAACCCATCGAGGAAGAGGCCCGAAAGCGAGTGCGTAAGGTCGTCAGCTCAGAACAAAAACCTGCGCCCTCTGCAGAGGCGAGCACCAACGACGCAGCCGACTCAGCAGAGACCGACCCCGAGGTGGATGACGCACCAGCGGCAACGGTCGATGATGACGAGTCGGCAACAGCAGAGCCGGAGCCCGACGAACCTGAGGCCGACACCGACACCGATATCGAAGCTCTGCCGGCGATGAGTACCGCTGAGGCTGCAGGGATGTATGACCTGACGCCGACCCAAGGTTCATCCGGTCCCAAAGCGACGACACTGGCTGAATCTGACCAAGACCAGACCGAAGCCACCGACGAGCCTGACTCATGACCGAGACAGAAACCGCCGGCGGCAAGGGTCGCATGAGCCTGATGGGGCATCTCACCGAGCTCCGAACTCGCGTCATCCGCAGCGTGATTGCCATTGCCATTGGTGCCTTGGTTGGTTGGTTCCTCTACAACAGGATCATCGACTTCATTCTCCAGCCATACTGCGACACGCTCGCGAGTGGCGGCGGCGATGGCGACTGCACGCTTCGTGTCGACGAGCCGCTCGAGGGGTTGTCTACCCGAATGATGGTGGCGGGTTACAGCGGGATTGGCTTGGCGGTGCCCGTTTGGCTCTGGCAGGCGTGGCAATTCATCAGCCCGGGTTTATACCCCCACGAGAAGCGCAACGGCGTCATGTTTGTGGTGCTTGGCGTCTTGTTGTTTGCCAGCGGTGCTTCGTTGGCGTTCTGGACGCTCCCGCGGGCGCTGGAGTTCCTTATCGATATCGGCGGGCCAGACCTGTTCACCGAGTTCCGGGCCCGCGCTTACATCGAGTTCGTCATCAAGATGATGCTCGCCTTCGGACTGGGTTTCGAGTTTCCGCTGCTCCTTGTCTTTTTGCAGATCCTGGGCTTGGTCACGCCCCAAGCCCTGGCCAAACAGCGACGACTCGCCATTGTGGGCATTGTGATCCTGGTGGCGGTGATTACGCCTTCTGGTGACCCCATCAGCCTCCTGGCCCTTGCCGGGCCCATGTATCTCTTCTATGAGGCTGCCATTATCTTCGGCAAGATACGCAACAAGAAGCGGGCCCGCGGGAAGACCCCAGCGAACAGCGCGTGAAGCCGCACCAAGGGCGGCAGTTCGCGCTCGATCCGTTCCAGCAACGAGGAATCGATGTCCTTGATGCCGGCCGATCAGTCGTCGTTGCGGCGCCAACAGGGGCCGGAAAGACCGTGGTGGCCGAGCATGCTGCCGATCTGGCCATGGAGCGAGGGACCAAGGCGTTCTACACCACGCCGATAAAGGCGTTGTCCAACCAGAAGTATCACGACTTCGTCGATCGCTATGGCGCCGAGCACATCGGGTTGCTGACCGGCGACACCTCCATCAACGGAGAAGCACCCGTTGTCGTCATGACAACTGAGGTGCTGCGCAACATGTTGTATGCGCAGTCGCCGACCCTTCGTCGTCTCGATTTTGTGATTCTTGACGAGGTCCACTACCTCCAAGACCCCTACCGGGGTCCCGTCTGGGAGGAAGTCATGATCCATGCTCCGCCCGACGTCCGTCTCGTGTGCTTGTCGGCCACGGTCTCGAACGCAGACGAGTTGACGGCGTGGATTGAAACCATCCGTGGACCGACCGGTTTGGTTGTCCATCACGAGCGACCAGTCGATCTGACCAACCTCTACTTGGTCGGCGACAAGGACAGCCGCCAAACCCATCTGCTGCCAACACTCATTAGCGGTGAGCCAAACGCCGAAGGCCAACAGTTCACAAACGAGCAGACCAATCGGCAGCGGGGCCAGAAAACTCGGAGAAGGCGCCGGTACTTCACCCCGCGTCGTCTCGAGGTGCTCGAGACGCTCGAAGACCGCCAGATGCTCCCCGCCATCGTGTTCATCTTCAGTCGCGCCGCGTGCGACGATGCTGCTCGCCAGCTGGTTGGCGACGGCGCTGCCCTTACAGAGCCCAGCGAACAGGCTCAGATTCGGGCAATCGCCGAACACCATGTCCGTAACCTGGCAGCGACGGATCGCGACGTGCTGCAATTCGACAGTTTTGTCCGTGGGCTTGAGCGCGGCGTGGCGGCCCATCATGCCGGGATGGTGCCCGCCTTCAAAGAGGCCGTCGAAGAGTGCTTCGTACAGGGTCTGGTCAAGATCGTATTTGCGACCGAGACACTGGCACTGGGCATCAACATGCCGGCGCGTGCAGTGGTGATCGAGCGCATGACGAAGTTCAATGGCGACACCCACGAATTCTTGACGCCGCTCGAATACACCCAGCTGACGGGGCGAGCGGGTCGACGAGGGATCGACGATGCCGGGTTTGCTGTTGTGCTGTGGTCGCCTCACGTCAGTTTCGAGCAGGTCGCCGGCTTGGCTTCGAGCCGTTCGTTCGCGCTTCGGTCCGTGTTCCGCCCGACCTACAACATGGCGGTCAATCTGGTGCGGCTTCACGATCGGGCCGGGGCCCATGACCTCCTGGATCAGTCCTTCGGGCAGTTTCAGGCCGATCGAGACTTGACGGAGATGAGTAAGCGTCGGCGACGTTTATTGGCCGACGTGGACGAGCTCGAAGCAGTCGTGCGCGCTGCCGGCTTGGACCCAAACGCCATCGAGCAGCCAGCGGACAGCCCGGCCCACTCAGAACGCGACACACGCGGCGTACAGGAGGCGATGACACGACTCAGACCAGGTGACATCATCGCCACGCCAACCACGGGGGCCAGTGAGCCGGCGGTTGTGCTGTCGGTCGGTTATCGCAGCGCGGGAACGGTCAAGGTTCAGCTGATCTCGCGGTCTCACAGCCGGATTACCGTTGGTCTCGACGATTTCGCGGCGCCGCCTGACGTCCTTGGGACGGTGGTCCTGCCAGAGCCCTATCAGCCAAACAACGGTGGCTTTCAGCACGAGGTTGTGCGCAAGCTGTTGCGCGCCCGGCTGCGCAAACGCACCCGCCCCGTCGTTACCGAGGCACCGCCGCCGGTGCGCTCCGATCGCCGAGTTCGCCGGATCAGCGACAAGAAACGACAGATCCGGCGCCTGGAGCAACGCGTCGAGGGCCGAGCCACTCGGCTCGCCCGTCAGTTCGACGACATTGTCGGCATTTTGCAGATGCGCGGCTACATCGCGAACTGGGAGGTGACCGCGGCCGGTCAGATCCTCCAGGGAATCTTCCACGAAAGCGACCTGGCAATAGCCGAAGCGATTCGTCAGGGTTACTTCGATGATCTGGCACCCCCCGAATTGGCCGCGGTTGCGTCGTGCTTCACCTACGAACATCGTGGTTCGATCCCGCCGCCCAGCCCGCGCCTGAGGTCAGCAACGCTACGGGACCGCTTTCGCGACCTCGACAACATGGTCTCCGGGCTCCGCGACATCGAGGCCGAGGGCGGCGTACGGCTCACAAAGGAACTCGATGCCGGCTTCGTCGCGACAGTCGCCGGATGGGCAGGCGGCGATGACCTTGACGATATTCTGAGTGCCGACGACGACCTGACGGGTGGTGATTTCGTCCGCCAGATCCGCCAGTTGGTCGACCTGCTGCGCCAGATCGGGACCGTCGCACCCAATACTGCGACCCGAAGCGCGGCTCACCGTGCTGCAGATGCGCTTCATCGGGGGGTGGTGGTGGCATCAACTGCTCTTGACGAGTCGACGCCAGGCGAATCGGAGGCGGCCGACACCGGCGATCACGACGGACCTGATGATGCTGTTACGAGGTGAGGACTGGGGACGCCTCGCGTTGTTGCCGGCGGGGGCCCCAATAGCCAACTCAGATCGTGACGTGGTCGCTCTGCTCGGGCAATCCGATCCGCCCCCGGTCATAGCGCTCAAGGGAGGCGACCTTTGCCGGACGTTGGGAGGTCGTGGCGACGTCGAGTCCCGGCTCGGCTCGGAGACCACGTTGCTCGACATCGATGTTGGAGCCGTCATCGCCGACGGTTTGCCCATGGGTTGGTTCGTCGGGCATGCGGTGGCTCGACGACGATGGTGGCGCGGCCGCGCCGTTGTCGTCATGAATGCCCAAACGCTGGGCAAGTGGGATATGGCACCACGAGCCCATCCTGGCGACGGGCGTCTCGACTCGATCTCGGGCCAGTTGAATGTGCGACAACGCGTGTTGGCAGGTCGGTTGGCCAGAACGGGAGGGCACCTCCCACATCCTGCACTAACTCAGAAGCGCGCACCTGCATTCGAGTTCGAGTTCGCGAACCCCCGAAGCCTTTGGCTCGATGGCGCTCGTGTCGGACAATGCCGGTCGCTCAGGATTGAGATCGCGTCCACAATTGCTGTCGCAGTCTGAGAACACGAGACGAACTGGGCCGATAGCATCGAGAAAATGCATATTCAGGAAGTGGCAACTGCTCCGACCGTCCCCGCGACGCGCCTCCCAAGGGCCTAGCCTCAACCGTCGTGACTGTCTACGTCGCCGAACAATGGACTGACGAGGAAGCCGATGTGCTTCGTCGTTATTTCACCAACCTGGACGAGCCTGTTTTTGCGTTGGTGAACCTCCCCGAGGTCGTGAAGGGGGCGTTGTTCGCGCGCTACAGCAGATCTGCGAAGAGCCTGCGGCGATTGTTCCTCGACGAGTTCTTGGGCGATCTCGACATCAGCGGTGACGACACCATCGACGCCACGATTGGTTTGGCGCACGCCGAGAAGCTCTATCACCGGATCTTCTTCGAATACGGCGATGACTCTGTTGCCCAGCTCGGTGGGGTACATCTCGCTTGCGAGCAGGCTTCGAACATCTTAACGAAGGTGCTCGAGTGGGGCCGGCTCATGAGCTACCTCGAGCAATCCACGCGCTATATCGCCTACGACGCACGTATCGGCGGCCGCTATCGCTACTACCGCGACCCGGAGGTCCTGCAGTCTTCGCTCGGCACTCGGTACGTCGGCGATATGGATCGCATCTTCGACACCTATGCCGACATGATCGGCCCGATGCAAGAGTACGTGCGCAGCCAGTTTCCCAAGCATGAGAACGACTCCGACCTGGTCTACCGCCAGGCCGTCAAGGCGAAAGCATTTGATTCTCTGCGTGGGCTGTTGCCGGCTGCCTCGATCTCCAATGTCGGGATATACGGAACCGGTCAGGGTTATGAAGCTTTGCTGCTTCGTATGCGGTCCCACCCGCTGCCCGAGGCCCGGTATTACGCCGATCTCATGTTGCGCGAGCTCCGCAAGGTGATTCCTTCGTTCCTCGAACGTGTCGACCGCGAAGACCGCGGTGTTGTCTGGAGCGACTACCTCGAAGAGACACGCGAGGAGACCGCCGAACTCACCGAGGTCCTGCTGCCCGCGGGCACGGTTGCCGATCCTGCGCCATTGGTCCGACTCGTGGACCATGATCCCGACGCCGAGATCAAGATGGTCGCGTCGATGATGTATCCGCACACGCACTTGCCCGAAGACCAGATTGAGCGGCGGGTCGCCGCGATGGGAATCGAAGATCGACTCGCGGTTATTCGGTCATACGTTGGTGACCGCCAGAACCGTCGACACAAGCCCGGACGTGCCCTGGAGCGACCTTTCTATCGATTCGATGTGCTGGTCGACTACGGCGCATTCCGCGACCTGCAACGGCATCGCATGATGACGGTTGAGTGGCAGCAACTCTGTCCGTATCACGGCTACACCCGGCCAGAATTGGTCGACGCCGCGGGGATGACGGACCGCTTCGATGACGCCATGGAACGATCGGCAAGTTTGCACGACGCACTCGTTGAGGATTTCCCAGATCAAGCTCCGTACGCCGTGAGCTTGGCCTACAAGATCCGTTTCTCGATGAACCTCAACGCTCGCGAAGCCATGCACATGCTCGAGTTGCGCACGACTCCTGCTGGTCATCCCGCTTATCGCCAGGTTGGCCAAGAGATGCACCGCCTCATCGCTGATGAAGCTGGACATCATGCCGTGGCGGAGATGATGCGGTTTGTCGACCACTCGCCAGAGACCGATCTTGAGCGGTTACAAAGCGAGCGTCGCGGCGAGCAACGCCGCGAACAGTCCTCCTGATCCGCTTCACCTAGCTCGGTCCTGGCCGTCGCCAGGGCCGTTGCTCTTGGGGCTTGTGTGGCTAATGGGGCGAGAGTCCTTGTTTTGGTTCCTGTGGCTCGTCTAGACTGCGAGTCGTGCGGGCGGGAGCACCATGTTCAATCCTGCTCGTTCGCGTCCCTACTCTCCAGCCCATGCAGCGCCTCGGCGGCGCTCTCGGTCTGTCGGCATCTGGCTGATCATCGTGTCGGTGGTTGGCATGTTCATCGCCCCCGTTGGCGCACTGGTGCACATTGTTGCTCCCGGCGAGGCGCTTTGGACGATTGCGCCCCGATACTCGGTCTCAGTCGACGATATTGCTGAAGCGAACTCGCTCAGCGATCCCGATCTCGTGCTCATCGGCCAAGGGCTGACGATCCCGGTAGCGCCAGACGTCTCCCAACCCAGCTCCCGCTCTACCTACACGGTGGTGGCCGGTGACAGCCTCTGGTCCATCGCTGTGCGCCGCGACGTGTCACTGAACGGGCTGTTCGCAGCCAACGGGATTGGCACAGCGGCAGTCATCTATCCAGGCCAGGTCCTGGTGCTCCCAGGCGTCGAGCCGATCCCAGAGCCGGCGAACATCAACTACGCCGTCACCGCCGGTGACACCCTCTGGAAGATCGCCGCCGACCATGCCGTACTACTCGCGGCGCTCGTGAGTGAAAACGGCTTGGACTTGGAGTCCATCATCGTTCCTGGTCAGCTCCTCGTTATCCCCGGCGTCACCGGCGAGGAGCAAACAGCAGTACCTGAAGTCGACGTATCAGACCTTCCACCCGAGCTCGCATCTGACCAGGACAAACTCCAATTGATGCCTGTCTTCGACCGTTGGGCTTTGGAGTATCGCGTGCCACCAGAGCTGATGAAGTCACTTGCATGGTTCGAGTCCGGTTGGAACAACGACCTCGTGTCGAGCGCCGGGGCGCTGGGTATTGGACAGATCCTCCCCGTGACCGCGGATTTTGTGTCGGACATCCTCATTGGCGAAGAGTTGGATCCCCAAGACCATGAAGACAACATCCGGATCTCGGCTCGCTACATGCGTTACCTCCTCGACGAGGCGGGCGATGTGCGCCTTGCCGTTGCCTCGTATTACCAGGGTCTTCGCGCCACTCGAGAGCACGGGATCTACTCGTCGTCACAGTTCTATGTGGATGGCATCTTGGCGCTGCGGGACCGCTTTGACTGATGTTGAGCAGACGCGTTGGCGCATTGGTGAGCGTTGGCGCACATGGTTGGATCGGCCTGATCGGCAATCAGAGTCGGAATGCCGCCGCGTGACGTCGTTGGTTCGCTACAGTCCCGGTCGAACCGCCCATTAGTTGTGACAGAAGTTGCATGCCACAGGGCGCACCAATCGAGTACCCACCGCGTATAGTCCGCCGCTGAGGCGCTCACACGAGGACCAGACCAGACCATGGCCGAAGACGAAGTTCCAGAAGAAAACACCGATCCAGAAGAGATCGACGAAGCCGAGCTCAATGTAGAAGAGCTCGCTGAAGACGACCTCGCCCTCGATGAAAACGCGGCCGCCGAGGCTGAGGAAGACGATGCCGCCGAATCGCCCGCGCCCAAGCGTGCGAAGGGCGACGAAGATGATGATGAGGAAGTCGACCCCGACGATGTCGAGGCTGACTTGGACACCATCTTGAAAGACCGCCTCACGTCGGGCGACGACGAAGGTGAGGAAGAGGAAGAGGACCAGGCGCCGAAGAGCAGCAAAGTGATCCCCGAGAGCGCAGACGGGGTCATTGCCAAACAAGAGGGCGAGACAAACTGCCCCAGCTGCTTCTTGCTGATCCCTGCTGGGGCTGCCGCCGAGACCAGCGAATGTCCTCACTGCGGCGAGCCGATCTGACATCACGATGCGATGAGCGAGCCTGAAGATGGCGACAGCGAGCGTCCGGGGTCTCCGGGCCTGGTCGATGCGCTCATGGATGCCTTCATCTATGCGCCGCTTGGGCTCACGCTCGACGCACAAGAGATAGCTCCAGACCTGGCGCGGCGAGGACGTCAGCATGCTGCGGCGGCGCGCCAGATCGGCGAGTTCGCGGTCAAGGCGGGACGCAAGCGCCTCGACGATGCACTTGCGAAGGTAGATGAGCCAGCCGAAGCGCCCACAGGCGTCGGAGAAGTCCTAGAAGAACCCGACGTTGTTAATGTGCACGTCGCGACGGATCCGTCGGACCTCGCGATTCCCGGCTATGCAACGTTGGCCGCGTCGCAGGTCGTGAAGCGGCTCGACGCGCTGAGCCCCGTAGAGCTCGAGGCTGTGCGCCAGTACGAGGCCGCCGGCCGGGATCGACGCACGATCCTGCACAAGATCACAAGATTGCAGGGCTGAGTCATGTTGGAGAGTTCGCGTGCAGCGACGGTGGCTGATCTCCCAGAGCTGGTGCGGCTCAGTGCCGAAGGCCGAGCCGACATCCACGAGGCACGAGGCGGCCGCTTGTGGTTGATTCGTGAAGCACCAGCGGAACCACTGGACCAGGTGTTCGCACTTGGCATCGAATCGCCAATGTGGCTTGTCCAGCTGGCGCTCATCGATCACGTGCCGCTGGGCTTCTTGCTCGCAGAGGTCGACGACCGTGGGGGACAGGTGCTGGCGGTAGCTCGAGAGCTGTACGTGATGCCTGAAGCTCGCGGAGTCGGTCTGGGCGAACTTCTGATGGATGCAACGGTGACCTGGGCGACTAACGCCGGCTGCACCGGCATCGACGGCTATGCGCTGCCCGGCGACCGCGCAACAAAGAACTACTTCGAGACGTTTGGCCTCGTGGCCCGTGGCATCGTGGTGAACCGCCGACTTGGCAGTTCGTGACGGACCGGCCTCAGATTTGTGTCGGGGCTGTCGCCCGGCGCGCTGAGCACCTTCTGCTGATCAAACGGGGCACAGCCCCGGGCTTGGGCCAATGGTCTCTTCCAGGTGGCCGCGTGGAGTTGGGCGAAACCATGGCCGAAGCAGTCTTGCGAGAGCTCGCCGAGGAGGCCGGCATCGACGCGGTCGTGAACGACGTTGTTGGGTGGGTCGAGCGGATCTCGCCCGAGTACCACTTCGTGATCGTCGACTTCGCCGTCACCGCGCTGGGTGAGGCACAGCCCGTCGCTGGATCTGATGCGGCCGATGCCCGTTGGATCCCGCTCTGGCAGGTGACCGAACTCGACCTTGTCGATGGGCTCTTGGATTTCCTGGCCGATCACCGGGTGATTGAATGCCTCTAGTCAGTCGCCGTTGGTTTCGTCGGCTGTAGGTTCGGCTGCTTCGGCTTCGGCTTCAGCGGGTGCTTCGACCGCGGCAAGTGCCTCAGCTTCAGCGGGTGCTTGGACCGCAGCTTCTGTCTCTGTGGAGTAGTCGGGGGCCGCGGTTGGAGCGACTGTTTCGGTCTCTACAACAGCTTCAGGCAGAGCCTCGGTGTCAGCCGGTGCTGGTGATTCAGCAGGAGCGGCCGTGTCGGGCTGTTGAGCCGGGGGAGCCATGGTGGTATCGACAGGGTCGGCCTTAGCGGTCGAAGCCACGCCGCCTGATGCGGCGTCGACAGACTGAGGTGCGTCCTTGGCCTTCTTGGCCGATGGCGCCTTGGTGTCGGGCTTGGCGGACCCACCACGACCTGAGCCGCGAGAGCGCCGACGTTTGCGTGGTGGTTCCTGGGGCTCGATACCGAAGAGAGCCGCTATCTGAGGTACCCGAGTGGACAACCGCTTCACCGTCTCGAGCAGTTCGTCAGTCGGACGCGATGGGATGCCGGCGGGAATCACGGACAAGCGAATCGGCGCGTAGGCCACGGCATCGAGCACTGTGCCCCACCGTTGTGGACCGGTGTCGCCGGCCAGGGCTGCATTGGCAGCCTCGGTGAGTCGGCTGCTGACCTCGGGCGGCAGTGGCGCACCCGCCTTTGGTGGGCGAGAGCTCATCCGCAAGGCGCGGACGGTCCGATCATCACCAAGGGACTCGGTGATTTCATTGAGCCATTCCGCCTGGTCCTGGTCAACGCGAGCTGCAACAGCTTCTTGAACTTGCTGTGCGAGGGCTCGGGTCTCGTCGGTGCGGGCGGCCGATTCGGCGGCGACCACGACCGATCGGAGGTCGCGCAGGTCGAGGTCGGCCATGCCGGCAAGCGCCGCGTCGGCGCGATCGTGCCACTCGGCGTCTTTGAGCCCCGGCAGTTGCGTCTCGGCTAGTCCAAGCAGGGGGTCGGGGTTGATCTCGGATCGACCCTCGGTCTTGTTCCTGGTGTTTTGTTCCTCGACAGCCTTGCGGACGCCTGGCAACCCGCCGCGGAGCACTTGCTCGGCGATGGGCCGCTGCTCTGGAGGCAACGCAGCCAAGGCAGCGTCACGATGGATCCGGCGAGCGCGAAGGCGCTTCGGCTTCGGTTTGGCCGGGACTGCAGGACGTTCTGGGCGCTGTGAGCGGCCTTCGCCCCGGGGTCCCTTGCGGTCGGTGCCGGCCCCACCAGAGCGTTCACTCCGGTTGTCGCGGCGTCCGCCTCGGTTGTCGCGGTCTCCGCCGGCGTTGTCGCGCCCGCCACGGCCTCCGCCACGTTCACCATCTCGGCCGCCACGGCCGCCACGGCCGCCGGAGCCCTTAGGCGCCAACGAGGTCGTGACACCCCCTTGGTCTCGGCCACTGCCGAGAACCTCCAAGAAGTCAGGTTCTTTGCGAGCACCCTTAACAGGGAGGACGAGGGTGATCTCGATGCCGTCCACGAAGAAGTCAGCTTCAACGCGGAACTCATCGCCAACCTTTACCCCTTTGGGGAGCAGGTTCGCGGCGATAAGACCCTTGGGCTCGCGTGCGCCAATGGCACGCCAAGTCCAGGAGTCATCGCTGGCACTCGTCAGTTCGATATCGATCCGGCGGGACATAGGTGCCACACGGTACCGGTTCGCGAAGCCGGTGCCCCATTCCGGCGTCGGTCATCGAGCAGCGCAGTCGATCCCGTGGGGCACGCCCGGCCGGCCGGCTCCCAGCTGGAGCGCCGTCGTCCTGGAAAGTTGTTGATTCACGAACTGGTGCGCGCCGTGCACTGCCTCGGTTGCAGAGGCACCACGGGCAAGACCTGCGGCTGCAGCTGCGGAGAACGTACATCCAGTGCCACGGATTGCCTGGGTGCCGACACGCGGGGAGCTCAGGTAAATGACTTCGTTGGCAGTGATCGCCAGGTCGGTGACGGCATCGGCTGATCCGCGGCCACCCGTCATCACCACAACGTCGCAACCGAGAGCCCGCAAGGGTTCCACCGCCGCGGTTGGATCATCGTCAGGGAATGTCATGCCTGTCAGGAGCTCGGCCTCCCAACGGTTGGGCGTCAGTAGCGTCGCGTCCGAGGCAAGTTCTCGGTAGGCCTCGATCGCTGGCGGTTCGACAATCGGCCGACCAGCGCTGTCGACCATGACTGGATCAACGATCAGTGCACCGAGGCGACCACCGGCAGAGCGTTCGGCTACCAACTCGATCACATCAACAGCTCGGAGGAGCCCGGTTTTGGTGGCCCGGGGCGCCAGGTCATCGAGGAGGCGATCGAGCTGTGCGGTCACAAGGTCAGTCGGGAGCTGATGGAAGGCGTGCACGCCCAAGGAATCCTGGGCCGTGGCAACGGTGATCACGGAGATGGCGTGTACATCGAACGCCGCGAACGTCGGGAGGTCCGCTTGAAGGCCCGAGGATCCGGATGGATCGGAGCCAGCGATGGTCAAGGCCACGGGGGTCATGCCCCGATGATAGGGCCGACGTCAGCTGGGACGGTCCAGCACCCTCTTGCGGGCAGCGTGCCGCGAACAAAGCCCAGCAATGGTGGTTCCTGTCCGGTAGAGTGACCGCACAACCCACCGGGGAGCTCGGGGAATTCATTGCCGTGCTGAGAGGGGGGACGAGCGCATCTGCGCATCTCCTCCGACCCGATTCACCTGATCTGGATAATGCCAGCGGAGGAAGCACGCGATGTACAAGAGTCCCTCATGGGTCCGTTTGTCGGGCCTCGTGGTCACGACGTTGCTGATCGTCTCAGCCTGTAGCAGTAGCTCCTCGAGCGATGAGGCCAGGCGCTGCTTCGACGATCCCGAACTCACCGCCGTTACGTTCGATGGCGATCCAATGACCTTCGCCGGCACCGAGCTCACCATGCTTGCCTACGACTCGTTCTTCGTCTCAGAGTCGGTCTTCGAGGCTTTCGAAGAGCAGACAGGGATTTTGGTGACCGTCCTGACGTCGGCAGATACCGGGACGATGGTTTCCGAGGCTGTCCTGACTGCAGGTGAGCCGGTGGCGGACGTGATGTGGGGGATTGACAACACGTTCTTGTGCCGGGGTCTTGAAGCCGACATCTTCACCCCGTACGTCTCACCGCTGCTCGAGGATGTGGCCGACGAGCTCCAACTCGATCCCTTCAATCGGGTCACACCGGTTGACTTCTCCGACCTCTGTGTCAACTACTGGTCCAGTGCCTTGGATGGGCCGGCCCCCACATCGATCGCCGATCTCGCAGAACCCCAGTACGCGGAGACTTTTGTTACGCAGAACCCGGAGACATCGGCACCGGGCATGGGCTTCCTTCTCAGCACAATCGCTGCGTTTGGCGAGGACGGTTGGCAGGACTACTGGTCTCGCCTTGCTGACAACGGTTTGGCCGTCAGCCCGGGTTGGAGCGAGGCCTACTACGGCGAGTTTGTGGCTGGAGGTGGTGACCGCGCCATCGTGATGAGCTACGCATCCAGCCCGATCGCTGAGCTCATTTTCGCCGATCCGCCCGTCGAGGCGCCTCCTACAGTCGCGTTGCTCGACTCCTGCTTCCGTTCCGTCGAGTTCGCGGGGATTCTGGCGGGCACCGACAACCCCGAGGCCGCGTCGCTGCTCGTGGACTTCTTGTTGTCGCCGACGCTTCAAGAAGATATCCCGTTCAACATGTTTGTCTTTCCTGCCAACCAACGTGCTGAGCTGCCGCCCGAGTTCGTCGAATGGGCGCCGTTGTCGGCTTCTCCGCTGACGCTTGCCCCTGATGTGATCGAGGCAAACCGGGACGATTGGACCGAGCAGTGGACCGAGATCGTGCTGCGGTGATGCCGGGCCTTGCCTCACGCGTAGCCCGCGTCCTTGCGGTCCTAACGGTCGGCGGGTTCCTGTTCGTTTTCTACCTTCTCCCGGTTTCGTCCATCTTGTGGCGAGGCAGGTCTTGGTCGGTGGCTGTCGATGTGATCGGGCGTGGCGCGACGTGGAGGATCATCTGGTTCACGCTCTGGCAGAGCATCGCGTCGACGGCAATCACCTTGGTTGTGGGCTTGCCCATTGCGCACGCCATTGCTCGCTATAAATTTCGCGGCCGGGCGGCGCTTCGCGCATTTGTGACGGTGCCGTTCGTGCTTCCGACGGTGGTCGTCGCAACGGCGTTCTTGTCGTTGAGCGACCGCTTCGGATTGGACAGTGACCCAGTCCGACTTCCGGGCACGGCTTGGGCGATTCTGATCGCACACGTCTTCTTCAACGTTGCCGTGGTCGTTCGTAGCGTTGGCGGGTACTGGTCCCAGCTCGATGACGCCCCCGAAGCCGCAGCACGGACGCTGGGGGCAGGCCGCATTCGAACCTTCCTCTATGTGACCGCTCCACGCTTGCGGCCGTCGTTGCTGTCGAGCGCTGCGATCGTCTTTCTGTTTTCGTTCACCTCGTTCGGCGTGGTGCTGATCCTCGGTGGCCTGCGGCGAGTCACGATCGAGACTGAGATTTGGCGGTATGCGACACAGCGCACGGATTTCGAGACCGCCGCGACCCTGGGCGTGATCCAGTTGGTAGTCGTCGTGGTCATGCTCGCGGCAAATGGCAGGCTCCAGGGCCGTCTCGCCGTCCAAGAACGGACCCGGCCACCGTCTGAAGTGGAGCGTGTCCCCACGGGTGTCGCCCGCCTGGGCCTCTTTGGCGCGGTTGGGCTGGCTCTTGTGTTGGTTGGTGTGCCCCTCGCGGTGTTGGTCGAGCGATCGATGTCCACCGGGGACGGGTACGGATTCGGGTACTACCGCGCGCTTGGCAATCAGGACGCCCGGATCCCGTTGCTCCCCGTGTCGGGATGGGAAGCCGTGGGAAACTCGCTGAGCTGGGCAGTGATCGCCACGTTGATAGCGACGGTGGTGGGCACGGTCGCCGGCGTAGTTTCCAGTTCGCGGCGTCGCCTTGGTCGCGTGACCGACATCGCGTTCTTGCTGCCTTTGGGTACCTCTGCGGTCTTGGTCGGCTTCGGGATGCTGATTGCCTTGGACGACGCTCCCATCGACTTCCGCACGCGTTGGTGGATTGTCCCCGTCGCCCAGGCTTTGATTGGTGTGCCTTTCGTCATGCGGTCCGTGTCGACGGCACTCCGCAGTATTGATCCGAGTCTTCGCGAGGCGGCTGCCACGATGGGGGCCTCCCCGCGGCGCGTTTGGCGTGAGGTGGACGTCCCGATTGCTTCGCGTGCTGTTGTCGTTGGCGCCGCGTTCGCCTTTGCTATCTCGGTCGGAGAATTCGGCGCGACCACGTTCCTCGCTCGACCTCAGCGCCCCACAGTTCCCACGGCGATCTTTCGTCTGTTGGGCCGTCCGGGGGACCTCGCTTTCGGACAGGCGATGGCATTGAGTGTCATCTTGATGCTGATCACGGGAACCGCTGTGCTGGTTATTGAGAAAATGAGGGTGGTGGTGGCTGGTGAACTCTGAGGAAGGACTTCGTGTCGAGGACTTGGTGGTCCGCTACGGCGAGGTCGTTGCGGTTGATGGGGTCAACCTGAAGATCGGCGCCGGTGAGATCGTCGCGCTGTTGGGCCCGAGCGGGTGTGGAAAGAGCACCCTGCTCCGAGCGATTGCCGGCCTGCTACCGATCGGCTCGGGGTCGGTGGCCTGGAACGGGGACGATCTTGCGGGCGTGCCGGTGCATCGCCGCGGGTTCGGTCTGATGTTTCAGGACCATGCACTGTTTCCGCACCGCAATGTGGCCGAAAACGTGGGCTTCGGCCTACGCATGCAAGGGATTTCTCGGCCTGAACGAACCAAACGGGTCGCGGAGCTTGTGGAGTTGGTGGGCTTGGCCGGGCTGGGGGAGCGGACCGTGGGAACACTGTCGGGTGGCCAGGCTCAGCGCGTCGCGCTCGCTCGAGCGGTCGCACCACAACCGTCGCTGCTGCTGTTGGATGAACCGTTGGGGTCATTGGATCGAGCGCTTCGCGATCGGCTGGTTGGGGAGATCCGTACGGTCGTGGTGGAGTTGGGGTTGACCGCGGTTCACGTGACCCACGATCACGACGAGGCCATGAGTGTTGCCGACCATCTGGCCCTCATGGATGGTGGCATGATCACGCGGGTGGGGCCTGTGGCGTCGTTGCTGAGTGACCCGGTGGATGTTGGCACCGCACAAGCGCTGGGCGTCGATTCGGTGTGGAGTGTCGCAGCGGACTCTCGGGGCCGTGCCGTCACACCATTCGGCGAGGTCGAGGGCTTGCGTCCTGACACTGCTGCCGTGTTGATCCGCCCCGAGGACGTCCGAATATCGGAAACCGGCGTGGCCGTGACGGTGACCTCCGCTCGGCGCCGCGATGGTGCTTGGCTCCTCACCTGCGCGCTGGCCGGCGGCGCGGAGATTGTCGCGAGGAGTACCGAGCGAGTTGTCGAAGGGACCGAGGTTCTCGTCTCGGTCGACCTCGACAACGTGAGCTTGCTCGTCTGAGGATGGTCAGGCTGAGGTCGTCAAGGCGAAAGCTTCTGACACCAGCTCGTAGGAACGGACGCGGGCGTCATGGTCATGACAGATCGAAACGATGACCACCTCATCTGCGCCGTACATCTCAGCCGTTTCGGAAATCTGGCGTTTGACCTCGGCGGGGTTCCCGACAATGAGCGGCTTTTCGCGCTCGGGTGGGACCGACACTGTCAGCGGGTTCTTCGCAGCTGCGTCGGCCAGAGTTTCGGCCTCGGCGGGGGAGGGGATGGGCCCCTGCAGCCCACGAGCTCGCCACATCTTGAGGCTGGTGGCGAGGACATTGGCTTCTTCGGTCGTCGCGGCACACAAGACCGCGGCGCAAATGCTCAGTGAAGGCTCGGTGTGCGAAAAGCTAGGCGTGAACTGCTCGGTGTAGGCGCGACAGACTTGGGCGCCGTGTGGATTGATGAAGTGGGCCCAACTCAACGGAAGCCCGAAGTGCGATGCGATGGCGGCGGAATCTTCGCTCGACGCGAGTAACCACATTTCTGGGGCGAACTCGGTTTGCGGCCGCGCTTGGATACCCCGTAGCGGTCCATCATCGGGCACACGATCGTGCAACAGCTGGCGGAGTTCTTGGATCATGGTGGGGTAGTACTCGATGCTGAGGCGCTGGCCGCCGCGAGCCAGGGCATTGGCCGTGACGTGGTCCGACCCAGGGGCCCGCCCGAGTCCAAGGTCAATTCGTCCGGGATGGAGCGCCTCGAGCATGCGGAAGTTCTCGGCGACCTTCAACGGGCTGTAGTGGGTAAGCATGACACCGCCGGAACCGACGCGAATTCGGTCGGTGTTTTCGGCGATGTGGCCGATCAGGATCTCGGGACTGGAGCCGGCGAGTCCGCCCATGTTGTGGTGTTCGGCGACCCAGAACCGGTGATAGCCCAGCCGTTCGGCGTGCTGGGCCAGATCGATCGAGTTGCGGAGTGCCGTGGCGGGGGAGCTGCCTTGGGGAACAGGCGTCTGGTCAAGAACGGAGAGTCGCACGGGCCCAGTGTCGCGCAGTGACTGACCGGGATCAGATAGGTGGTGTCTCGTTGCGTCGGCCAGGGTGGGTATCGGCAAAAAGGATCGCCGTGGCCGAGAGCATGAACAAGGTGATGGCGGTGCTCGGGAGCGCTGTCAAGATGACGCCAGGGCCGGTGACCTCGAACGTTTCGAGGATTCCCCCGATGTCGAAGACCACGAGCTCGTCGTTCTCGACGATCACCAGCCGGTCGATGTCATCGGCCGAGGGTTGGGACGAGAACGGACTCAGCACAAGGCTTACGGTAAACGAGATCCCAAGGCCGATGATGGAGACGAGCACCAGCCGGCCCAGGACCGGCCAGAAGCGGCCCCGGCTGACGTCGGCGCTCGCCTGGATTGGGTTGCGACCTTCGACGGGCTCGAGGCATGCGACCACAAAAAAGCTGAGCTTGACCCCCACCCAGATAGCGGCAGGGAACGTGGCCAGTATTGCCAGTACACCCAGGATTGGGGTGAGGACGCTCAACAGGCCAACCACGATCAAGAGGGCCGTTATGGCCGCGACGATGGCCGACCCCCAACCAATTAAGCGGGGCATCGCTGCCGCCGCAGCGCCGAGCGAACGGTCGAGTGGCTGGTCGACGCCGCGGCGAGCGTGAAGCACCTGGTGGGTCATCACGAGGTACAAGAAGACGGACACGAACAACACGAGGACGAAGAGCAGACCAGTCGCGCCGAAGGTTCCTGCGGAGACGCCCTGCCAGCCACCGTCGACGTAGCGAACGTCGTCCCAGAGTCTGAGGACGAAGACACCGAAGCCAAGCGACACGAAGATGCTGGCCACGACGTAACCGAACGCGGCGACCCGTCGATTGAGCAGCGTCCGGAAGCTTTGGCTGAGCCAATCGCCGACGTCGGACAACCGGGACCCTTGCTTCGAGGGAATGGTCGGTGATTTGGGCGATCGGTGTTCGGACCAGCCGCCGCCGTCCCAATAGCGCAGATAGCCCGGATATTCGGGGTCGTCGTACCAGCCAGGTGTGGGTTGATTGCTCACGTTGCAATCCTGACATGCCCAAGGGATCTTCGGATGCACCTGATTTGTGCGCTTGCTGTCGGGCATGCGGTACGGGCGCGATCACCGGTGAAGGAACTGGGAACGACAACGTCGATTGCGGGCTGGGAAGCGGCGCTAGTGGACGAGAAGGCCGCATCCCCACCTAACGCCGGAAATACACGTTATGTAACGTAGATAGAGGAAACATCG
>Ga0302127_10000237_pt1 | contig 28949 bp, 21 predicted proteins | sample CB4_SCM_MG_FD_204452 | JGI IMG/M metagenome (GOLD analysis project Ga0302127, IMG submission 204452) | Marine microbial communities from Western Arctic Ocean, Canada - CB4_SCM | ecosystem: Environmental > Aquatic > Marine > Oceanic | place: Canada: Western Arctic Ocean | collected 2017-09-24
TGACGACATCGGAAGACCTCAACGAATTGACTACGAGGGTGCTTGGCACCATCTCATGAACCAGCGGACTGGCAAGGCTGTGATGTTTCACACCAACCAGGACCGTGCGTTCTTCTCTTCGCAGCTCAGCGTGCTCGAGGCTCGGTTCGGCCTTGAGATCCATGCGTACGTCCTGATGGGGAACCACTATCACGTCCTTGCCCGCTCGAGAGATGGTCGCCTGTCCGAAGCGATGCAGTGGATGGGCATGCACTACGCCCGCTATTTCAACCACACTCACAGTCGGGTCGGTGCATTCTTTCGAGCTCGGTTCAATTCGTGTTTGGTCGAAGACGAGCAATATCGAGCCTGGCTCGGCGTCTATATCCACCTCAATCCGTTCAAGGGGGGACTCGGGTTAGATCCTGTTGACTGGCCATGGTCGAGCCTCCCGCAATACGTCGGTCGGTCCCGCTCCGAGCGTTGGCTGCACCAAACCGTCCTCCTCGGGGGCGGCAGCCAACAGGCGTATGCCAACCTCGTGATGAGTCATGCTGACGGCGGTGGCCCGTATAAGGCAGCGGACCCTGCAGCGGTCGAAGGAGCGTGGCGCTCAGACCGTGATGGCGAGCTTTCGATCGAGCGGGTCGAAGAACTCGTGACGACTCATTTCGGGATGCCCGAATCGGCGCTTCAGGCGCAGCGGGCCGACAATCTGAGCGTGGCCAGGTCGGCAGTACTCGTGATCGCAAGTGCCCGCACATCGCTCACCCAACGCGAACTCGCGGCGCGGTACGGCCTCGCTTCGCCATCATCGGTCGGCGCTGCCGTACGAAGATTCGACGCAGCGATGTCAGCGGACGCTCCGCTCGCGCGATGGGTCGCCTCGGCCAAAGAGCCGTGAGCGCGCCGGCTACGCAGCCCCGACACGACGCCATCGCGCGGCGGTGCCTGGCACGAGCGCGCGATGGTGTTGGGTCGCGTCGCTCGGTGGTGCCTGGCACGACCGCGCGACGGTTGTGGGTCGTCGACGACACGAGGGGTGACCGAGCGACTGAGGTCGGTGAGATGGATCTAGAACTGTCGGCTCAGGGCTATGCCCCCCGGCGCGTGTGGTGCCAGTAGCCTCAGCCGAAGAAATGGAACGACAAGGTGGCTACCCAAAGCACGGCGACATCAGGCGACGTCATCGGCTCGCGATCATCCTCTCGACGCTCGCGCTTGTGGCTGCTGCATGTTCGGGCGGAGACGCCTCTGATAGCGGTGGCTCCGACGAAACCGATGGTGTCGTGGACGATGGCGGCAGTCTCGACACGACGACGACGTCGATCGACGCGTTGCTGGAGCTTGTCGATCCGACTGGCGATTCGTTGTTTGCCTGCTCGACAGGAGCGGGGAGCGACGCGTCAGTTGCCTACCTTCAAGCCGATGCCACGGGCCTCAATGCCGAGTGGATGCGTGCGGTCGTGGGCGAATACAACCGGCGGTGTGGCACGACGATTGATGTCGATCTTGCGCTGATCGGCAGCGGACAGCCGGGGTGCGATGAGTTGGTGGACGCGGCAGCGACCATCACAGTGTCCGACCACCCTTCGCCTTCGACCGTGGAGTGTTTCGCGGACTCCGGGCTGCCGCTCTGGAGCGAGGCCGGTATCGGCTCGGTGACGCTCGACGAGGCCGAAGGCTTCTTGGTCACGACCGATGCTCCGCCCGATCTGATGGCACAGCTGCAGGTTCGGTTGCTCGATGCTGAGCAGTTGCTGGGTAGCAGAGCAACGTCGATTGTCTACCTGGACACGCCCGAGGCGGCGTTGATTGCCCGAGATGGGTTCGCTGCGGGCCTTGAGGACGCCGGCGTTGTGGTCTCGGAGGTCGCCGTCGACGCAACCTGCAACAGCGCTGCTGCCCAAGCCGCCTGGACCAGTGCCATCGTGATCACCGTCGTCCCGGCCGCATGCCATCTCGAGTTGGCACGAGCGGCGACCAGCGCCGGTGCATCCCCCCAGTGGGTGGTCTTTGACTATCGGGCATCGATCGCCGATGACGCCGACGTCGACTTTGCTTCTGTCGCACCCATCTTCGACGTGGCACTGGCCTATAGCGCATCTCCCGTGATCGGCGCGGGCTGGCCTCGGGTAGCCGATCCACATGCTCGTGACGCGGCGGGTGTCGCCTACCTTGACGATCTGTTGGGGACGTCGACCGCCTACCCAAGCGTGTCCTGGCACGAAGCCGCTCGATTCTGTTCGACCGCGCACGCCCTACTGCAGCTTCTCGTTGTTGCCGGCCCCGGCGCCACGACCGACGACCTCGCCGATGCCCTCGCCAGCGTCGACTCCGTCCCCTATCCACGCGGCCAGATCGGCGGCTTTGCGCCGGGCAAGGATTGGGTCGGCCCCGCTCAGTTGTTCTCCCTCGAGTGGAGTGCCGACTGTGATTGCTGGACCCACGTCGCAGGTCCCCTGCGCGCGGGCTGACATCTGCGTCCGCGGACGCAACCAATTTCAGGAGTGTTGATGGACGTTACCGAGGCTGTAGAGAAGCGGAAATCGGTTCGCGCGTTTCTGCCGGACCCTGTCGACGACGATCTGCTGCGTTCGTTGCTGGACCGCTCCGCTCGTGCGCCATCTGGTGGCAACATCCAGCCTTGGCGAATCTACGTGGTCAATGGCCAGCGCCGCGAGGATATCATGACCTTCATCGAGGGCAGGGACCTCGACCAGCCGGAGTACCCCGTCTATCCCGAGGCCCTGTGGGAGCCGTACCGGACCAATCGGTTCCAACTTGGTGAGGCGATGTACGAGACGATGGGTATTCCGCGTGAGGATAAGACCGCGCGCTTTGGTCACATGGCGCGGAACTACTCGTTCTTCGATGCACCCTGCGCATTCTTCTGCTTCGTCGACCGAGGTATGGGGTCGGCGCAATGGGCCGACCTCGGGATGTTTCTGCAAACGTTCATGTTGTTGGCCCAAGAGGCTGGTCTCGACACGTGCCCTCAGGAGGCTTGGGCCAACTACGGCGCATCGATTGCCGAGTTCGTCAACGCACCCGACGGCGAGATGTTGTTCTGCGGCATGGCCGTCGGCACAGCTGATTGGGAGAAGCCGGTCAACAGTCTTGATTCGATCCGCATGCCACTCGACGAGTGGTGTCGCTGGGTCTGACGGAACGGCCCAGCCTGGGCGTTAGCCAAGCGAGGCACGGGCCGCAGTGCGGACCGGGTCGAGCATCATGAACGAGCCGGTGGCCACGATTGTCTCACCGTCCTTGGTGATCTCAACTGCACTGGCCACGGCTCGCTCGATACTCGAGACGACGTGCACCTCGACTTCGGGCCGAGTAGCCTTGAGAGCCCGCGCCAGTCCGACGGCACTCCAGGACCTGCGTACAACTCGGTCTCCTGCCAAGACTTCGAAATCGCTGGCGATGATGACATCGGCGATGCCGACGAGTTCGGCTGCGCAGGCCTCGAGCTGTTTCTCGTGGCTGAGGGCGGCCACCAAGACGGTGGGCTCGGTCGCTTCGAGCGCCTCTTGTACCCCACGAAGTTTCATCGGGTTGTCAGCGCCGTCCAGGATGATCTGGCGGCCTCCGATCGCGACCATTTCCATCCGGCCTGGCAGGTGCACGGGTGCGATTGAGCCAGCGCGATCCAGCGTCGGGTCGTCCAGACGTTGGAGGACGACATCGGCCACGAGTCCGGCCTGGCGCTGCCAGCTTGGGGCGGCGGCGACTTCGACCAGGTGAGCCTCACGATCAAGACAGACGTGTCGCACCACGGCTGCAGCTGTCTGGTGGATCTGGGGCGCCATGACTACCAGGCCGCCCCGGGGTATGACGTCCGCCTTGTTGCGTGCGATGGATTCGAGGTCGTTGCCCAAGATCTCAAGGTGGTCATAGCCGATAGGCATGATCACCGTGATCTTGTCGGACCGGTCGATCGCATTGGTTGCGTCGTATTGGCCACCAATACCGGCTTCGGTGACGATGTAGTCGGCCCCGCCCCGGCGACCGATGGTCCACGCGAGCGCTGTGGTGAGTTCAAAGAAGCTGGGGGGATGTCCTTCTTGGCTTGTGGTCGCTTGCAGCGCGGGCCACAGCTCGATCATGGCTGCGTCAACGTCGCCCCAACTCGGGAGTTGCCCGTTGAACAAGAACCGCTCACGGAGGTCGTACACATGGGGCGAGAGGTGTGCCCCAACGCGGGCCCCGGCGCCCACCAGCCGAGCCACGGTTGCTCCGACGGCGGTGCCTTTGCCTGCGGTTCCCACGATGTGGATCTGGCGTGCTGCGTGCTGGGGGTTGCCGGCGCGCTCAAAGAATCGACGAGCGCGGGCAAGGCCAGCCGCTCCACGGGGAGGCGGGCCGGTGGCCGGCAACTCTTCGAGCACGAACCGCTTGATCTCGGCTCGGCCCTGCGGGGGATTGTCGGGCAGCACCATGGGAGTGTGGCAGGGCGGCGGCGGTGTGGCGAGGTCGGGTCAGCCCCGGCGTCGCTTGATTTCTGCGGCAATCGCGGGAACGACCTCGTGGAGATCGGCGATCACGGGGTAGTCCGCCTTCACAACCATGTTGGCTTCAGGGTCGGTGTTGATGGCAAGGATCCGTTTTGAGGCCATGGCCCCGACCCAATGTTGGATGGCCCCCGAGATACCCGTGGCGATGTAGATCTCGGGTGCGATACGCGTGCCGGTCTGGCCTACCTGGTCGGTGTGGTTGCGCCATCCGAGGTTGGTGACCGCACGCGAACAGCCGACGCGGCCGCCCAGCAGCTCGGCCAATTCTTCGAGGCTGGCGAACCCCTCGGCTGATCCGACGCCGCGGCCGCCCGACACCACCACAGAAGCGGTCGACAACGTCACCCCCGCAGTCTGGATGTCGCGTTCAACCACGATCGTGCGAGCGAGTTCGGGATCGAGGTCCGAAGTGAAGTCAGCTACCTCACCCGTGCCTGGGCTGGCCGGCTCTTCGGCGATCACGGCGTGGTGACCGTAGGAGACGAGCTTGACCTCAGCCTCCAGCGCGGCGTCTTCGAGAAGCGATCCACCCCACTGGACGCGGGTCATCGTCCATGCGTCGGCACCGGGAGCGACCTCAAGACAGTTGGCCACAAACGGCAGGTCCATCCGCGCTGCGACTTGGGCCAACACCTCGTTGCCTCGGCTCGTACCGATGGCCATGACCGCTGTCGGGGCGGCTGTGTTGATGAGCTGCACGACAGACTCGTCGTATGCCTCGGGCCCGAAGTCGATGAGCATGGGGTGCGAAATAATGTGGGTGACCACAGCACCACCGGCGCCAGCCTGCGCTGACAGGCTGGCGGCTCCCTCGCCGATGAGGACCGCGTGCAGATCGGCGCCCATCGCTGCCGCGAGAGAACGGCCGGCCGTGAGAGCCTCGTCGTTGGCATTTGACCAAGCGCCTCGGTCATGTTCGAGAATCGTCAGGAGTGTCATCTACGCGACACCGATCTCTTCGAGCATGTCAACGACCGCTACGGCCGCCGAGGCATCGGTGCCAAGGATCTGCGTTTTGCTGAGCGCCTCGGTGGGCCGGTGGAGCCTGACCAAACCCTGACCCCCGACTGGGGCGTCGACCTCGGACACGGTGAGCTCGGCCTTCTTCGATGCGAGTCGGCCCTTCATGGTTGGGTAGCGCGGGAGGTTGATGCCTTCCTTGACGCCAAGCACGGCCGGTGTCGGGATCTCATATACCTCGAAGCCGCCATCGATCTCGCGCTTGGCGGTGACGCTGCCGTTGGTGGGCTCGATGGCTTTGATGGCGTTGACGATCGGCCGCCCCAGCTTGTGCGCAACTCGGACCCCAACCTGAAAGCCCCCGGCATCTGCGCTTTCGTTGCCAAACAACACAAGTTCGAACGGTCCGTCGGTTGCCTCGATGGCCTGGATCGATTCGTTGATCGCAGCGGCGGTGCGCTGGGGATCCCAGGCGGTCCCATTGGTTGGAATCAGCACCATCTTGGCTGCACCAACGCTGGCTGCATAGCGCAACTGCTCTTCGGCCTCGGCGGGTCCCAACGTTAATACCGTCACCTCGCCGCCGTCGCGCTCGACAATTTGAACGGCTTCCTCCAACGCGCATTCCTCGTGCGGGCTGGTCGTGAAGCCCAGGTGGGCGCTGTCAACCGACATCGCGTCGTCGGTGATGTTGATTTTGGCGCCGGGTGCCGGCACCCGTTTCACACAAACCAGAATGCGCACGAGCCCTCAGCCCTTCAGGCGGGTGTCGTCGGGATCGAAAGCAGAGCCTGTGGTGGCGGCGACCTTCACGGGGAACAGTTCGTTCATGTACATCACCGTGAGGTCGGTGCCCACCACCGCGTATTCGGGTGGCAGGTAGCCGAGCAACAAATGCTTGCCGACCGACGGGCCTCCGCCAGCGGTGGTGACACGGCTCACGCGACCGTGGGAGTCCACGATTCGATCGCCATCGACGGTGAGCGTGCACATGACTGCCGCTGGTCCCGCTTCGCGTGCGGCCAAGTAGGCCTGTTTGCCGATGAAGTCGGCGGCCTTCACCTTGGGGCGCGCCAGGCCGGCTTCGACGGGGTTGTACTCGCTTTCGAGTTCTGCGCCCATGAGCCGGTAACCCTTTTCGATGTGTCCGGTGACGGCATAGACACCACGTCCGAGCGGGCGTAGCCCATCGTCAGCGCCGGCAGCCATGAGTGCATCCCAGAGGGCCGGCCCGTCGTCGCAGTCGGTGTAGATCTCCCACCCGGTGTCGCCGACGTAGGAGATACGGAAGATCGTGCACGCGATGCCGGCGATCTCGATGTCGCGGATCGAGCCATAGGGCGAGCCGTCCTGGGTGAGGTCGGCATTGGTGATCTTGGCGAGGATGGTGGGGGCGTTCGGGCCCCAGAGGCCCAGGGTGGTCACCCGTTCGGTGAGGTTGGAGAACGTGACTGAGCCGTCTTGGGGCATGTGCTTCTTGACCCAGAACTCGTCCCGGCCGCCGTCGAACGCGCCGGTCACGACGCGAATGGTCTCTTCGCCCGTACGCATCATGGTGAGGTCGGAGTGGAACCCGCCATCCGGGGTCAGCCATGGTGTGTACACCGACGAGCCGATGGGCTTGTCGACCTTGTTGACTGCCAGGTACTCGGCGTAGGCCACTGCTCCGGGACCCGTGAGCTCGAAGATTTGGAATGCCGTGAGATCGACGAGGCCGGCGTTCTCGCGCATGTTGAGGTGCTCGCCGTCGATGATGGGTGACCACCAACGGTTGTCCCATTCGACCTCGCGCTCGGAGAGCCCGTAGCGCTCTACCAGGTCGGCGTTGGACTGGTACCACTGCGGGCGCTCCCACACGCGGGCCTGGTAGAAGACCGGACCGAGGTCCTGCTCGCGTGAGTAGTAGGGGCTGACCTTCAGCTCTCGCTCGGTCTCCCATTGCTCGGACGGGTGGACGATGCCGTAGGTCTTGTTGAAGTGCTCGCCGGCGCGGGCCCAGATGTGTTTGTCGCCGCATTCCTGAGCGTAGAAGCGGGCGATGTCGGCGCCGTGTGCGTCGATCACGCGCGGGTAGCCGTGGGTCATCCATTCGGCGACCACCTGGGCCATCCCCGGACCCTCTTTCACCCAGACCGCTGCGGCGGACCACAGGTTGCGGACGTCGGGGATCTCGCCCAAGCAGGGCATTGCGTCGGGGGTAAGGCTGAGAAGGCCATTGGTGGCGTACTTGATCTCGGCGTCGCCGAGCATGTCCATCAACTCAATGGCTTCTTCCATCTGTTGGTCGAAGTCGTCGATCGTGAACGGCATCTCGGTGGGAGAGAGCGCGGTTTCTTCGTTGCTGGGAATCTCGTCGGGGTGGTGGAAGATGGGCCGGTGTGCGTAGGACCCGACCTCCATCGAGTCGGCGGACTGGCGCTCGTAACAGAACGTGTCCATGTCCCGCACGATTGGATAGCCGATCTCGTTGTTTGTCTCGACCAGCACGTCCATTGGGCCCACGTCGGCCATCTGATGCACGGCGGGCACGAGGGGGATGTAGGCGCCGGCCATGTTGGCGATTCGGTTGGACCAGACACCGCAGGCGATGACCACGTATTCGGCCTCGATGGTGCCCTTGTCGGTGACGATGCCGGTGACCTTGGTCATCGCGGGGGTGGCGTCGGCTTCGGTGAGGACGTCGAGGACTTCGGTGTTGGCGAAGACCTGGAGCCCGCTGTTGGTTATTGCTTCTTTGCGCATGACGGTGCCGGTCTCGAGCGAATCGACCACCGATACGGTCGGGCAGTGAAAGCCACCGAGAATGACGTCCTCGTTGATGAAGGGGACGAGCGCTTTGACCTCCGATGGGGAGAGCAGGTGCGCCTCGATGCCCCACGCCTTGGCCGAGGTCATGCGTCGGTTGAGTTCGTCCATGCGCTCTTGGGTGCGGGCAACCTCGATACCACCGGAGTCGACTGAGAGCTGCATGTCGCGGTATTGGTTGGCCGACTGTTCGCCCAGCAGTGCCATCTCTTTGTTGTGGTCCACCGGGAAGATGAAGTTGGACGCGTGTCCCGTCGAGCCGCCCGGGTTGGGTAGGGGCCCTTTGTCGATGAGCACCATGTCGCGCCACCCGAGACGCGACAGGTGACCAACAAGGCAGTTGCCCACGATGCCGGCGCCAATGACGACGACTTTGGCGGTGGTTGGGAAGGACTCGCTGGAAGAATCAGACACGGTTGCCCCTGGGCAGATGGTGTGTCTGGGTTGTAGAGCTGGTCGACAAGTGATATATTAGAGATGTATCACTTGAACCCTAGGCGCGAGTATCCAGCAGAGCAACCGCCCAATGGCCTGCCAGGTGGCTCGCGTGTTCAGTTGGGGACAGACCCCATCTGAACAGAACAGACCCCATCTCAACATGATTTTGGATGGCGCCACCCAGACCATGACCGAAAAGACGCTCAGCGAGCAGGCCTACCAACACATCCGCGCCATGATCGTGCGACTCGATCTCGCGCCGGGCGACGTCCTCCGTGAGGACGACCTGCGTGCGGTGTTGGGGATAGGGCGTACGCCGATTCGCGAGGCGCTCCAGCGCCTTGCTCGCGAGCACTTCGTCACCGTCATGCCCCGGCGAGGCATGTTTGTCTCGGGCATTGAAGTCTCCGAGCTCTCCATGTTGTTCGAGACCCGCGCAGTGCTTGAACCCTATGCGGCGCGACTCGCCGCGGCCCGAGGATCGGCCCGGCACTGGGACGCCATGGCGGCTGCGTTGGCTGAGACCGTGGTTCCTGGCCTCGTGCCATCGGATCTCATGGCGATCGACCGCACGTGCCACGAGATCATGTGGGAGGCCGCCGACAACCGGTTCCTGCTCGACACGCTGGACATGCTTTATGCCCAGAGCGACCGCCTGTGGCACCTGTACCTCGGGGACGTCGCCGACATGCATCACGCGGTTGGCGAACACAAGGCCATCCTCGATGCGCTCTCGGCCGGCGATGGCGATGATGCCGCCGCGCTCATCGACGCTCACCTCAGTGCTTTCGACACCCAGATTCGCGACGCCGTGACGTCACGGCTGGCGAGTCCGCTGAGCTAGTTGGGGCGTTCTTGTATTCCATAATGCGGAATACGTCCGTATTGTGGAACGGAGCGGAAAATGTCAGAGTGAGATCGTTCGCTCGACACGGGTGCTCGCGCCTGGGGGTTTTCATGGTTTTTCCGTCTGATTTGGAGATTGCGAAGGGTGCGGTGCTGCGCCCGTTGGGTGAGATTGCGGACGCGGCCGGGATTCCTCGGGACATGTTGGAGCCGTATGGGCGCGGGACGGCGAAGGTTGACTTAGCTGCGATCGAGGCAATGTCGGGTCGGCCGACGGCGAAGTATGTGGTGGTGTCGGCGATTACGCCGACGCCGTTAGGTGAGGGCAAGACCACAACGACGGTGGGGTTGGGTCAGGCGTTTCAGCACATTGGCAAGAGCGCGACGATTGCGATTCGCCAGCCGTCGATGGGTCCCACCTTTGGGATCAAGGGTGGCGCTGCTGGTGGTGGCTACTCCCAGGTCGTGCCGATGGAGCTGTTCAACCTGCATTTGTCCGGGGACATGCATGCCGTGACGGCGGCGCACAACATGTGTTCGGCGTTGTTGGACGCTCACCTTTTCCATGGCAACGAGTTAGGTCTTGATCTCTACAACATCACATGGCGACGTGTGTTGGATGTGAATGATCGCGCGTTGCGCAACATCACGATTGGGCTCGGTGGCCGCCTCGATGGGGTGCCCCGCGAGACGGGGTTCGACATCACCGCCGCCAGCGAGGTGATGGCGACGTTGGCGTTGTGTACGTCGTTGCAGGATTTGCGCGAGCGGTTAGGTCGGATCGTGGTGGGGTATACGAAGGCCGGTACGCCGGTGACTGCTGAGGAGTTGGGGGCGGCGGGGTCAATGGCGGTGATCTTGATGGAGGCGATCAAACCGAATTTGATGCAGACCCTCGAGGGGACTCCTGCGTTGGTGCATACGGGGCCGTTTGGCAATATTGCGACAGGGAACTCGAGCATTGTCGCTGACCGGATTGGTATCCACAGCGGTGACTTCCTCTTGACTGAGGCCGGGTTTGGTGCCGACATGGGTGCCGAGCGCTTCTTCAACATCAAGTGCCGGTATTCGGGGCTCGCTCCCGATGCGGCGGTGTTGGTGGCGACGGTGCGTGGTCTCAAAGCCCATAGCGGCAATCACAAGATCGTTGCCGGCAAACCTTTGCCCGAGGCGCTCCTGGCTGAGAACCCCGATGAGGTGCATATGGGCGGCGACAATCTGCGCAAACAGCTGGAGAACATGGCGATCCATGGGGTGACGCCGGTCGTCGCGATCAACGTGTTCCCCGGCGATCACGACGCCGATATCGCGGCGATTCAAGAGATCGCGGATGAGTACGGGGCCCGTGCCGCGGTGACCACCCATTTCGCTGACGGCGGCCGAGGTGCCACCGAGTTGGCGGCAGCGGTCGCGGAAGCCGCCGAGGAAGAATCGAACTTCGAGGTTCTGTACCCGAGCGAAGCATCGCTCAAGGACAAGATCCATGCCGTGGCAACCAAGGTGTACGGCGCTGATGGCGTCGACTACACCGCGCAGGCCGACAAACAGCTTGCGACTTACGAAGACGCCGGGTTTGGTGACCTGCCCGTCTGTATCGCCAAGACCCATTTGTCGATCAGCTCAGACCCGAAGCTCAAGGGCGCACCCACGGGCTGGACCCTGCCCGTGCGCGAGGTCCGCGCTTCGGTCGGCGCCGGATTCATCTACCCCATCTGCGGCGACATGCGCACCATGCCCGGCCTCGGCAAAACCCCCGCAGCGCACAGCATCGACATCGACACCAACGGGGAAATCGTCGGGTTGTCCTAGTGGGCGTCTTTCGCAAGCCCGTGGCGGTTGTCGAGTCCGACGCTGCATCGGCCCATCGCCTGGGCATGATCAGAGACCTCACCTTCGAAGTTGTACCGCTCAAGAGCCTGACCTGTGCCATGGATGCGCTTCCCGCCGGCGCAACCGTGTCGGTGACATGTTCTCCTACCAAGGGCATCGCCGAGACCCAACGGGTCACCGCCGAGCTGACCGAACGGGGCTTCACTGCGATCCCACACGTCGCGGCCCGCATGGTGCGCGATCGCGCTCACGCCCGAGAACTCGCCGCCTGGTTCCGCACGCTGGGGCTCCGGAAGGTGTTTCTTGTAGGCGGCGACGCCGAGGAACCGGGCGAGTATCCCGGCGCTGTGGAATTCCTCCGCGACCTTCTCGACACTGACCACGGCCTCGCCACTATCGGGGTCGCGGCGTACCCCGACGGCCATGCGTTTCTGTCGGACCAGACGCTGCGCGACAAGGAGCGTCTCCTCGCCTCGGCGGGTATCGACGCGTACTGCAGCACGCAGATGTGCTTCGACCCGATCACGCTTGGGAAATGGATGCGCGCGGTTCGCGAGCAGGGCATTGAAATGCCGATCCAGCTTGGTATCTCGGGCGTGGTCGACAAGACCAAACTCATGACCATGGGTGTGCGGCTCGGCATCGGTCAATCGCTCAGCTATCTCAAGAAGAACAAGGCTGCGGTGGCCAAGATGTTGACCGCTACCTCCTACGACCCCAACGACCTACTGATCCCACTCAGCGACGACATGGTCGACATGAATGTCACTGGCCTCCACGTCTTTACGTTTAACCAGGTCGGGGCAACCGACGCGTGGCGGCGCCAGGTGTCGGAGGCTGTTGAGCAACGCGTCTAGTTGAGTGACCGACGTCGGGCCGGGGAGACCCCTACGCGTACTCTTGGAGTTGAGCGCTGAGTAGCGCTGCTGCTTCGGCAACAAGAAGACCGAGGTCGTGCGTGCTGTCGGGATCGGGGAACCGGTAGGCCGGGCCGTGCAGGTGGATGGCGGCTTCGACGCCATGGGGGCCGTACACCGGCGCCGCGACGGAGTTGATGCCCTCGGCAAACTCTTCGTAGCCCCAGGCATATCCGGCGGACCGCGCTTGCTGGAGGCGTTCGTGGAGGTCGGCGCGACTGATAACAGTATTGGTGGTGCGTTGATCGAGTCCCTGCGCGATGTATGCGTCGATGGCCGCGGCGTCGGCGTGGGCCAGCATCGCGATCCCTGCCGGGACGCTGTGGGCTTGGGCCCATTCGCCTGTCCAGTCGCGGACTTGCACGTCGCTCGGGCTGGCGACCTGGTCCAGAAAGTACACCCAGCCGTCGTCCATGATGTCGAGCCCACTGGCTTCGCCGGTCCGTTCGGTCAGGTCGATCAGGAACGGCCGAGCGGTAGCCACGAGGTTGCGGCCCGGCTGTGATCCTCCGGCGATGTCGTCGATACCCGCGCCCAGTTGGTAGTCGCCGCCGACCTTGATCTGTTCGACCGCACCCTCGTTCTCGAGTGCCCCCAGCAAGCGAGCAACCGTGCTCTTGGGGAGGTTGACCCGATGGGAGAGGTCCGTCACGCCGCCGGATTGAACCGCCAGGGCGCGCAGGATCGAAAACGCTCGTTCGATGGATTGCACGCCTGCCATCCGTGCAGACTATCGGTGTTCCGCATCGTGGAATGCATCGTGGAATGGATCCAGGCCAGGTGAATCGGTCGAGGCGCTGGTCATTGGGGCCTGACTCGTGTCAGTCGGCAGCGAGAGCAGTCTCGACCATGTCGACGATGTCCTCGCCATACTTCTCAACCTTGACTGGACCGATGCCGGTGATGTCCAACAGTGCGTCTGGAGTGGTGGGTCGCAGCCGCGCCAGTTCGAACAACGTCGTGTCGTTGAAGACGACATAGGCCGGGACGCTATCGCCCTTGGCGCGCTCGCTGCGCCAAGTTCGGAGCTTCTCGCGCAGGCCCGCTTCGGTGAGGGTTGATGCTTCGGGTACCGCGCGCTTTTGGCGCTTTGGCTTGGCCGCTGCCGCTTCGGTCCGCCGGGGGGCGAGTTCGGGTTCGGACGCTGCTGCATGGTCCCGGCGGGTCATGAGCTGATCGACGAAGGGGGATGGGGGAGTGCCCGCAACGATGGTGACCTGCTCGCTTCCTCGCGTCACGGCTACATGGAAGACGCGCCGCTCTTCCTCGTGGTCTGAGGCCAGCCGGTGGGGCATGATGCCCGCTGTTGCTTCGTGGACAAACACGTGCGGCCACTCACGGCCCTTCACCCGATGGATGGTGGCCAGACGGATACCATTGGCGTTGGATTCGATCTCGCCGAGTCGGGTACGGACCCAGCCACCGAAAGCGGCAGGGTCGGGTTGGTGCGACGAAACGGCCAAAAGCGCGGCGAGATCGTCGCCATGGGCTGAGCGATCGACCGAGCGGCGGCTGGCATCGAGGCGGTTGTCGAGCGCCTGGCCCAAGCCCACTGTGTCGCGGACCGCGGTGAGAACCGCCGTGGTGTCGGCGCCGGCGTCGACCATCGATCGCAGCGACACGAGGTCGTCCGCGAATCCCACGATTTTCTGCTGGTCTCGCTCGTTGTTCATGCGTCCTGCCAGCGCCCGCAGGTCTGCGACGCTGCTTTGTTCGCCCACCCAGCCCGCCAGACGAGCACTGATACCGCGTGGTGGACGCCGGATAGCGGTCTCTAGCGCCGCGTGACTGAAGCGCTGCGCGGGGGCCGACGCGAGATCTAGCCATGCGAGCGCACCTGCGACTCCCGTGCGCTCGACGAAATTGGCCTGGACCGGAGCGTTGGTGGCGATACCCAGCTCTTCGAGCAACAACATGGGGCCGAGCAAGGTTGCGTTGACGCGTGTGAGGACCGCGATGTCGGCGGTCCGAACTCCGTTTGCTACGAGTGCTTGGATCCGTTCGATGGTGACCGAGAGCGGATCGGCAGTGCGAACGATCTCGAGTTCCTCGGCCGTGCTTGGGCGCCCCGGCTGGGCATTGATCTCTTTTACGATGCGTCGGTGATTGTGCGATAGCAACGTTTCGGCAGCTTGGACGACAAGCGGGGGGCAGCGATAGTTGACGGTGAGATCGTGCGCCGCGGCCCCGGGGAAAAGATCGGCAAAGTCAATGAGCCACGCCGGCGATGCACCTGAGTAGCCGTAGATGGTTTGATCGTCGTCGCCGACGCCGAAGACTTCTGAGCGCGGACCGGCAAGAAGGCGCAAGAAGAGGACGTGCGCCGGCGTGAGGTCCTGGAACTCGTCGACGAGCAGGACCCCGCAGACACGTCGGGCGACAGCTCGGGCCGCGGGGTCGGTGCAGAGTACCTCGATGGCCCCCAGGATCTGCTCGTCGAAATCGACAGAGTTGGAGCGGCGGAGACGCTCCCGATACTGCGGCAAGACCGTCGCGAAATCCTTGACGTCAGGGGCGAATTCCTGCTCGACGGCGGCCGGTGAGCGGAGGCCGAGACGAGTGGAGGTGAGGGCTTCGATCCAGGTTGCGAACGGGTCGGCCATGGCCTGGCGGCGCCCGGTGACGAAGTCGTCGAGGATGCGACGAATCTGACGTTCGTCGATGACCGATGGCGCCGATCGACCGGATGGGGAGATGAATGGCGCTCGGCCCGACAAGATCGCCAGGGCCAAAGAGTTGAGCGTGCGAATCTCGAAGCCGGGCAGATCCCGGGTGCGGTCCTGCATCTCCTCCCGGGCCCGAACGTTGAATGCCACCATGCAGATGGTGGAGGGCGAGACGCCGCGGTCGTTGATCAAGTGCCGGGCGCGTTCGGTGAGCACCCGGGTCTTGCCGGACCCTGCGGGCGCAATGATGCGGGCGCCGCCCCCACGATGGGCGACGGCTGCCAGCTGGTCCGGCGCGAGGTCGGCGCTCGGCGCCACTGATCCGAGGGTGCCCAGCGAGCCTGCAGCCAGGTGCACCATTGGGATCACCGCCGTGTCGAGCGAGGGCCAGTCGAGTGGACCGCCGTCGCACCACGCCGGTCCACCAGGAGTCACAACATCGCCGGGACCTTCGGTGGATGCCGCAGCACCGGCGGCGATAGCCAGCGTCACAGCCCCGATGGTGGGCGATTCCGGCTCGCGGGCATCGACCGCGTGGTCGAGCACGAGGTGTCGCAGCACATCGCCATCGAGGTCGGTCCCAGGCGACAAATGCCAGTAGTCGACATCGAGGATAGGGTCGGCAGTCGGGAGCTCGGTGGCAAGGTCGATGACAACTCGTTGACGTGCGGCACGCGCGTCGCGCAGGAGCGCGATGGCACCGGGTCCGCCGTCGACGGCGATCCGGGGTGCATCTGCCCACGGTGCCGGCACCGGATCTCCCGGTGACACGATGATGTTGCGTCCCAGCTCGCCGGGTCCGGCCAGGCGCTCCCAGTCGGTTGCCAAGACGACGGGCGCGGTGGCCACGACCGGCGCGACCGACGGGCGCCGTTTGGGGGCGGCCGGGGGCTCGGGTGGCAGTGGCTCGTCGTCAAAGCGCGGACCGCCAGAGTTGTCCGTTCGACTCGTCGCAGTGGCAGGAGTGCTATCCATTGCACAAGCCCGGACCTCAGCAACCGTGGCGTGCTCGCCCCCGCAGTGTCCACATCCAATCATCGCCTGCACCGTAGAGCAGCCCAGTGACAATCCGTGCCCATCGCGCGGTGGTGCCTGGCACCGGCGCGCGATGGGCTCGAGGGCTAGCGGGCGGCGGTGACGATGTCGATGACGCGCGCGGCGATGTCTGCCACGGGCACCATTTCGGTTTCGCCGGTCACTCGGGGCGTGTACTCGATGTTGCCGTCTGCAAGGGCCTTGGGCCCAATGCCCAGGCGATGGGGAATGCCGATCAGCTCGGCGTCCGCGAACTTCACGCCCGGCCGCGCGTCGCGATCGTCGAGCAGGACGTCGATGCCTGCCGCGACGAGCTCGGCGTAGAGCGCCTCGGCCGCAGCGATGGACTCCTCGTTCTTCATCTGCACGATGGTGATGACTGCCTCATAGGGGGCTACCGATGTCGGCCAGACAATGCCGTTGTCGTCGTGATGGGTCTCGACGATGGTGGCCATGGCCCGATCGACGCCGATCCCGTAGCTGCCCATGACTACCGGCTGCTGCTTGCCATCGCGGTTGAGGACCAACGCTCCGAACGTCTCGGCGTACTTGCGCCCCAGCTTGAAAATGTGGCCGGATTCGATGGTCGGCACGATCTCGAGGGCCGTCGCACACTTGGGACAGGCCTCGCCCGCGCTCACCTGGCGCAGGTCGACCCAGTCATCGATCTTGATGTCGCGAGCCACGTCGATGCCGCGGTAGTGCCAGTCGTCTTCGTTGGCGCCGGTCGTCATGTCGCTGCGACCCTCGAGCGCCGGATCGGCCAGGATCGGCAGATCGGTCACGCCATAGGCACCGAGCGATCCCGGCCTTGCTCCTAACGCAGCGTGAGCCTCGTCAGGTGTGGCCGGGCGGACCGCATTGGCCTGGGTCGCGTCGGCGAGTTTCTGTTCGTTGAGTTGGTGGTCGCCACGCAGGAGAGCGAGCGTCACTTGGCCATCAACGACAAACACCATGGTCTTGATCTGCTGTTCGGCCGTCGCATGTTCTTCGAGAGCCGCGATGGTGCGGATCCCCGGTGTGGGGAACTTCTCGGGCGCGTCGAGCCCCACGCCATCGGCAACGGGGGCCAATGCCGAGGTCGCCTTCTCGATGTTGGCGCCATAGCCACAACTGGGGCACACGACAACGTCGTCCTCGCCCGCGTCGGCCTGCACCATGAACTCGATGCTGTCGCTGCCGCCCATGTTGCCCGATGAGGCCTCGACGGGAATCGCATTGAGATCGAAACGGCTGAACGTCTTGAGGTAGGCCTCGTGTTGGCGATCGAACGATGCGTCCAAGCCCTCTTCGTCGAGGTCGAAGGAGTAAGCGTCCTTCATGGTGAACTCACGCACCCGCAAGAGTCCGCTCTTGGGCCGGGCCTCGTCGCGGAACTTGGTGTTGATCTGATACCACATCTGCGGCAGCTGCTTGTACGAGGTGAGTTCGGAGGCCACCGTCGCGAAGATCTCTTCGGCGGTGACGCCCAGTGCCTGTGGCGCACCGTGGCGGTCCTCCAGCCGGAACATCACGTCGCCCATCGATTCCCAGCGCCCTGATTCCTGCCAGATCGAGGCGGGATGCATCGTGGGTACCTGGATTTCCTGGCCGCCGATGGCGTCTTGTTCTTCCTGGATGATGCGAATGATCTTCTGCCGCACCCGGTAGCCCATTGGCAGGTAGGTGTAATGCCCCGCATGGAGTTGACGGATGAACCCGCCGCGTACCAACAGCTTGTGGCTGATGGCCTCGGCATCGCCGGGGGCGTCGCGGAGGGTGGGAGTAAACAGGGAAGACCAGCGCATAAGCCGTAACGCTACCAAGGCAACGATGCGGCCCTTCTGCTTTGTGTCGTGACTTCAGCCAGCAGCTAGTGGGTCGTCGCCGACGGGCACAATCCTGGTCGCCACATTCACACCTATTGACTCTCGGCACACAGATGTCGATACTCGGCACGCTGACGTCGTCGAGCCAAGCGCGGGAGAAGATCAGTTGGGCAAGAACGCATCTCGCAAACAACGACTCACCGTCCCGATGGTTCGTGACGCGACCACCGATGGGAGTCGTGGCGAACTGCGCGAGGCCACGTGGGACGAGGCGCTTGATCGTGCGGCGGGTGGTATTCGGTCGGTGCTCGATAACAGCGGCCCTGACGCCTTTGGCATGTTCAGCTGCTCGAAGGCCACCAACGAGATGAACTACATGGCGCAGAAGTTCGCCCGGACGGTGGTCGGGTCGAACAACATCGACTCGTGCAACCGAACTTGACACGCTCCTTCGGTCGTCGGTCTGGCGACAGTGTTCGGAGCGGGCGGGGGCACCTGTTCATACAAGGAGATCGAGGAGACCGACGTCATCTTGTTGTGGGGCTCAAACGCCCGTGAAGCCCACCCCATCTTCTTTCACCACCTGCTGAAGGGGCTCGACAACGGCGCCCAGATGTACTGCGTCGACCCTCGCCGGACTTCTTCGTCGAAGTTCGCGGACATGTGGTTGGGCATCGGCGTCGGTACCGACATAGCTCTGGCCAACGGCATCGCCCGAGAGATCATCCATGCGGGTCTCACCGACGACGATTTCATTGCGCACAGCACCGACGGATACGAAGCGTTCAAACAGTCCGTCGAGCCCTACACGCCCGACCTGGTCGCCGGGATCACGGGCGTGCCGGCATCGGCGATTCGCGAACTTGCGCACGCCTACGGCTCCGCAGACAAGGCCCAGATTCTGTGGACGCTGGGGATCACCGAACATCACAACGCGGTCGACAACGTGTTGTCGTTGTGCAACCTGTCGCTGCTCACTGGACACGTCGGGCGATGGGGGTCGGGCCTCGTGCCGCTCCGAGGCCAAAACAACGTGCAAGGTGGCGGCGATATGGGCGCGCTGCCCGACAAATTCCCCGGCTTCCAAGACCTCACCGACCCCGGATCGCGGGCGAAGTTCGAGGCCGCCTACGGCACCTTTCTCAACCCCGAGCCTGGCCTGCACCTCACCTTGATGTTCGAGGCCATGGAGCGTGACGAGCTCAACGCCGTCTATGTGATCGGTGAGAACCCTGCCGATTCAGAGGCCGATATCCAGCACGCCCGGAAGCTGTTGGAGGGGCTCGACATGTTGATCGTCCAGGACATCTTCATGACGCGCACCGCCGAAATGGCCGACGTGGTCTTCCCTGCATCGATCGCGTGGGCCGAGACCCACGGAACGGTCACGTCGAGCGAACGGCGCGTGCAGCGCGTGCGCCCGGCGGTCACGCCGCCCGGCCAAGCCCGCCACGACACCGACATCTTGATCGCCTTGGCCGCGGCGCTCGGCTCGGAGTTGGGACCCAAGGATCCGGCCGAGATCTGGCAGGAGGTGTGCTCGTTGTCGCCAGTGCACAAGGGCATGACCTGGGACCGTCTTGAAGCCGAAGGCGGTCTGCAATGGCCATGTCCCGACGTCGACCACCCGGGCAGCCCGTTCTTGCACGGTTGGCTCTGGGAGCAAGACCTGGGTGGTCGGGGCCCGGCGCCGTTCTCGGTCGTCGAGCACGAGGGACCCAAAGAGCAGCTGACCGAAGAGTTCCCATGGCGCCTCACGACGGGTCGCGCACTCGACAGCTACAACACCGGCGTTCAATCGAGTGGTTACGACTCACCAATTCGCTCTGGCGAAGCGCTCGACGTCAACCCTGCTGATGCGGCCGAACTCGGACTCTTGGACGGCGAGCGGGTGACCGTCACCTCACCACGTGGGTCGGTTGAGATGTCCATTCGGATCCAACCCGACATCCCCCGTGGCCTCACGTTCACCACGTTCCATTTTCCCGAGCTCGTGGACGCGAACGTCTTGACCAACGATGCCTGGGACCCGCGTTCGGGCACTGCCGAATTCAAGGCGGCAGCAATTCGGATCGACAAGATCGCGGTGCCCGCTGGTGGCTGATCTTCATTTCACCGCCGACACGGCTACCGACGCTGAGGCAGCCGCTGTCGATGCCTTGGTCGGGCCCGATGACGCCGCCGTGCTGTTCGAGACCGAACGTCTCGTCCGGGGCGGTCAGGCGCGACGCCACGAACGCCGACACCTCCTGTTGCCGGTCTTGCATGCGCTCCAGGCCGAGATCGGCTGGATCAGCCCGGGGGGCCTCAATTACGCGTGCGACCGACTGCAAGTCCCGCCCGCCGAGGGCTACGGCGTCGCCACCTTCTACGAAATGTTCCGGGTGGACGACCCCGGCCACACCGAGTCCGTTGTGCACGTCTGTGTCGACGCGGCTTGCCAGGTTGCCGACGCTGCGGGACGAATTGCTGTCTTGGAAGCCGAAGGGAAACACGTCCATCGCAGCCCGTGTCTGGGCCAATGCGAGCGGGCACCGGCGGTGTTCATCCAAGGCCGAGGCGAACCCGACACTGTTCCTGCGGACGCGACTGATGTGTTCGAACATCGCCAGACCGGCCGCGACCAGTCCCAGCTCCCGCTCACCCATTGGCTGGGCGTGGTCGACCCCACGAGCCTGGACTCCTACCGAGCACACGGTGGTTATGAGGCCCTCGCCAAAGCGATCGAGCTCGGTGCCGAGGCGGTCATCGCCGCCGTCACAGAATCGGGCCTCTCCGGACGGGGCGGCGCCGCGTTCCCCACCGGGATCAAATGGAACGGGGTGCACGACCAGACCGGACGCCCCAAACACGTCGTGGCCAACTGTGACGAGTCCGAGCCGGGCACCTTCAAAGACCGGATCCTTATGGAGAACGATCCGTTCTCGATCATCGAAGCGCTGACCGTCGCCGGCTTCGCAACCGGGGCAGAGAACGGTTGGATCTACGTTCGTGGTGAGTACCCGTTGGCCACCAGCCGGCTGGAGCACGCCATTGCGCAAGCACGCGATGCCGGGCTGTTGGGTGCTGACGCCGCGGGTAGCGGCCACAGTTTCGACATCGAACTCCGGCGTGGTGCAGGTGCCTACATATGTGGCGAAGAGACCGCATTGTTCAATTCGATCGAGGGGTTCCGCGGCGAGCCACGGAACAAGCCGCCCTTTCCCACCACCCATGGCTTGTTCGGCGAGCCGACCGCCATCAACAACCCCGAGACCCTCATCAACGTCCTGCACATCGTCCTGCACGGGGCGGCGGCCTATCGGTCGCGTGGCACCGAACGCTCGCCCGGCACCAAGCTGTATTGCCTCTCGGGGGCTGTTGGCCGGCCCGGTCTCTACGAGATCGAGTTCGGGGCCACGTTGCGCTCGGTTGTCGAACAAGCCGGGGGAGTGCAGGGAAACCTGCAGGCGATTCTGATGGGGGGCGCAGCCGGCGGTTTTGTCGGTCCTGATTCACTCGACCTGCCGTTGACGCTCGAGGACGCCCGCGAGGCCGGGACCACCTTGGGGTCTGGCGTGATCATGGTGTTCGACGACACCGTCGACATGACCCCGGTGCTTGTGCGAATCGCCGAGTTCTTTCGCAACGAGTCGTGCGGCCAGTGTGTCCCGTGTCGTGTGGGGACCGTCCGCCAGCACGAGGTCATGGTGCAGCTCCAGACCAACGGTTCGCTCGCTGCCGATCGTGTGCAGCTCATCGACGACATGGCCCGCGCCATGGCCGACGCATCCATCTGTGGCCTCGGCCACACAGCGGCCGGTGCGGTGCAGTCAGCATTGAAGCTCGGCATTATCGGAGGCACCCAATGACCGTTCTTGATGCCGAGACCACGGTCTCGATCCGGATCGACGGCACCGACGTCACGGTGGCCGCTGGTGACACCATCCTCGATGCCTGCAGGCAGGCTGGAGTTGACACGCCGACGATCTGCTACTCGGACAACCTCACTGCGGTGAACGTTTGCCGGGTTTGTGTTGTGGAAGTCGAGGGCTCTCGCACGCTGGTTCCTTCGTGTTCGCGTCCGGCCGAAGAGGGCATGGAAGTCCAAACTGACTCCGAACGTGTGCAGCACAGCCGCAAGATGGTTCTTGAGTTCCTTGGTACGGGGGTCGACCTCTCACAGGCCGACGAACTGCACCGCTGGATCGAGCAGTATGGGGCCGACCCCGACCGTTACGTGGTCGAAGGTGTCGAGTTCGAGACGATGAACGAAGACGTCAAGGTCCAAGACGGCCTCTACGTCCGTGACTACGACAAGTGTGTCCTTTGCTACAAGTGCGTCGAGGCCTGTGGCGACGATGCCCAGCACACCTACGCTATCTCGATTGCCGGCCGCGGCTATGGCGCTCGGATCTCGACCGAGTTCGATGTTGCTCTGCCGGACTCCGCTTGTGTGTATTGCGGGAACTGTGTCGCTGTCTGTCCCACCAACGCGCTCCAATTCAAGAGCGAGTTCGACCTTCGCGCGTTGGCCAACTGGCGCCCCGAGGATCAGACGGTGACCCAGACCGTTTGTTCGTACTGCGGGGTGGGCTGCAATCTCGAGCTCCATGTCCAGGATAATGAAATCGTCAAGTGCACAAGCCCCGACGACCACTCGGTCACGATGGGCAACCTGTGTATCAAGGGCCGCTTCGGCTACCAGTATGTCAACGCTCGCGGCGACGACTAGGACCTGGGCCATGACAGCTTTTGGCCACGAGCACCATGTCGAACTCAGGTGATCGGGGGGGCGTCCCAGGGTCCGTCTGGGGTCACGCGTCCCGCGTTCGTTCGTCCCCGCGTTGTATGACCACCGATCCAAACCTATGGCCGAAACGTCGTCGCGCGCCCAATGAGCGCGTCACGGCATCAGTCCTGAAGGGGAGATTCATGAACTGGAACATGCTTGACGCCATCCGTCGCACGTCCACATGGAGTTGACCCGGTCTCGTGGACACGGGTTTGTGTGATTCAGGCTGCTTTGGAGGCAGCGTAGGTCTGTGCGGGTGTTCGGTGTCCGAGGCCTTGTTTGTGGCGGGTGCGGTTGTAGAAGGTTTCGATGTAGTCGAACAGGATCGTGCGGAGCTGGCTGCGGGTTTTGGTTTCCCAGGGACCCCAGATGTGGGCGACTTCGGTTTTGAGCACGGCCCAGGTCGATTCCATCGCGGCGTTGTCGAAGCAGTCGCCGGTGGAGCCGAACGAAGCGTTGAGTCCCCAGGCTCTGAGCCGGTTCGTGAACTCGAGCGATGTGTATTGGCTGCCGCGATCGGCGTGATGGATCAGCTCGCCGTCGGGGTCACGGCGAGCGACCGCCATCACTAACGCGTTGACGACCAGGTCTGTGGTTTGGCGTCAACACATTTGAACTCGGAGATGTCAGCAACCCAACGTTGGTCTGATTGTTCAGCAGTGAAGTCGCGTTCCAACAGATCCGGGGCGGGGCAGTGTTGGGGCGGCCCCGCCGCCATCGACGCCGGGCATGGGCCCCAACAAGGCCCGTTTCGGCCATGAGGCGGGTAACGCGTTTGCGTCCGCAACGGATCCCGTGGTTGCGCAGCTGCCCAAACACGCGAGGCGTTCCATAGGTTCGCCGCGACGCCAGATGAATGTCGAAGATGTCGTTCGTTAACCACGCGTCATCGATGAACCGGTCCGATAGCGGCCGCTTCGCCCACGCGTAATAGCCCGACCGCGAAACCCCGGCATGACCACATAGCTTCTTGACCGGATACTCATCTCGGAGATCGTGGACAAACCTGAACCCGGTCACTGGTTCGTCTCCCGAGCGAAATAGGCGGCTGCTTTCCGCAAGATCTCGCGATCCTGGCGCAACTCGACAACCTCTTTACGTAACCGGGCCAGCTCGACCCGTTCATGGTCAGCCAAGGCGTCGGGCTCGGCCAACCGGGCTTCTTCAGCCTCGGCCCCTTTCACCCAATTCGCCAGCGACGCATCGCTGATACCTAACGACCGAGCAACCTCAACACGAGGCCGATCAGACGACCGAGCAAGCTCTACCGCCTCACGACGGAACTCCTCGGGAAACTTCGATGGACGACCCATCCGGGACTCCTTCCCCTGGACCAACATCCAGGATCGAGTGTCCACCAAACCGAGTCAACTCCAACACCACTCAAGAACGATCTGATCGGCAACTACGCGGCTGGCAAGATCAACCACCGAGATTTTGTCCGCCGAGGCACGATCATTGGTCTGGGCCTTCCCGCAATGACGGCCGTGATCGCAGCATGCGGAGGCGATGACGATGATGCCGTAGCACCATCGCCAGATCAGCCGGCCGCCGCCTCGGAGAACTTCGGGTTGGTCTCGTCGCCGGGCTTCGCTGCCGGCGGAGTTGTCACTATCGGCACCCAGCCGCCCAGCTCGGGGCTCGATCCCATCAACATGCAGGATCAGGGCGTGTACAACATCTGCTCGCAGAGCCTTGAGTACCTCGTGGGCGTTGGCGCAGACGGCAACATCGCCAGCAACGCACTGGCCACGGGCTGGGACGTGAATGCAACCGGCGATGCCTGGACATTCAACCTTCGTGAGGGTGTGACATGGCAAGACGGCACCGCGTTCACCACCGCTGATGTTGCGGCCACGATGGACCGTCTCTCCGAAGCGGCAAATGCCGGCCTCGGTGGCGTCATGGGTGTCGGCGCGGTCGAAGTGGTCGACGACGTCACCTGCGTCATTAACCTGCTCAACCCCAACGGCAACTTCCCTGTGCTTGTTTCCAACTTCAACGCTCAGACGCTCATCACGCCGGCACTCTAAGACGGGCACGCTGCTCGACGAGCGCCCAGCAGGTACGGGCGCCTGGATCATCGAGAGCTACAGCCCGCAGGGCTCAGCAGTCTTCGCGAAGAACCCCAACTGGTGGGGTGGTGAGACACTGCTCGATGGTGTCGAGATCCGTCACTTCGAGAGCACAGAGACTCAAATCACCGCCGTCGAGGCTGGTGAGATCGATGCCATTCAGCAGTTCAATGTGATTGGTGGCGAAGGGCTGCTCAACGACGATAACTTCACGGTGCTCACGCCGCCGGCGTCGACTCACCGTCAGGTCTGGTTCAACACCGGCCGCGCGCAGTTCACCAACAAGCTCACGCGACAGGCGATGGCTTGGACCTTGGACCGCGACCGCATGGTGTCCAGGCTGTTCAACGGCCGGGCCATGGTCGGCAACGACAGTCCTGTCTGGTCCACGCTGCCGTTCTATGACCCCGACGCCGTCGAGCAACGTAGCCGCGACATCGATCGTGCCAAGGACTTGCTCGCGCAAGCCGAGCAGGAGTCGGTGGCCACCGACCTGCACTTTGGCGATGTTCAGGAAGTGCCCGACCTTGCGCAGCTCATTGCGCAGGATGCCAGTGATGCCGGTTTCGACGTCACGGCACAGCTCAACAACCAGGGCACGTTCTATGCCGACAGCTGGTGCCCCAACGGTGATGGGCCCCAGCCGTGCTCAGACTCTAGCGACTTCGGAATCGTCGACTGGGGCCACCGCCCCGTCCCCGACGTCTTCCTCACGTCAGCGTTGCAGAGCAACGCAGTCTGGAACGCGTCTGCGTATGCAGATGCGGACTACGGCGCGCTCGTCATCGAGTACCAGGGATCGTTCTCCGTGGACGAACAGAAGACGGCGATCAGCAAGATCCAGAAGAAGTTGTGGGACGACGTTCCGGCGATCTATCCGTACTTCTACAACTACTTGTCGGGCCACCGGACCAGCGTCGCCAACATGCAATCAACGGCCCTCGGCCATTCCATCTTGACCAAAGCGTCAAAGGAGGCCTGAGCCGCCGGCGTCATTGCTACGGCGACCGGCTCCATGCTGGGTCGGTCGCCTGTCGCTTTGAGAAGGCACCGCTCGTTCAAGTTTCTTTATGACTCGTTTCGTACTCCGCCGTCTCGCACTTTCGGTTGTCACGCTGTTCATCTTGTTGGTGATCATCTTCTCGATCACCAACGTGTTCCCTGGCGACCCAGCCCGCAGCATTGCGGGCCAGCTGGCCACCCAGCCCCAGATTGATGCGGTCCGCGAACGGATCGGCAGCGTCGATCCCCTCACCACCCAGTTCTGGCGGTTTCTCCGCCAAACTGTGAGCTTCTTCGACGGGGTTGATTCGTTCGAAAGCCAGAAGCCGGTGCGCGATCAGGTATTTCCTGCCCTCGGGCGTTCGTCGTTGCTCGTGGGTGTAGGGCTGGCAATGACCATTCCGCTCAGCATCGCTGGCGGGTTGATTGCTGCTCGCCGCAAAGACACCGTCAGCGACCGGGCCATCGTGACCCTGGGCCTTGCCAGTTCGGCGATTCCCGACTTCGTGTCGGGGGTGATCATCCAATACCTGATCGGCGTGCAGTTGGGGTGGTTCCCGGCCCTTGCCGATGCACCAAGCGGTTCTGGTTTGTTCAAGACGCTCGAACACCTGATCCTGCCCGGCCTGACGATTGTTGTCGTCTATTTCGGCTACATAGCGAGAATTACGCGCGCTGGTGCTGTCGAGGCTCTTGAGTCTGACTATGCGCGTACTGCATCGCTCAAGGGTCTGTCCGCGCCCAGCGTCATCAGCCGACATGTCCTTCGTAACGCACTCCAACCGACCGTCGCGGTCGTTGGCACCCAGATGGGCTATCCCTTCGGTGGACTTGTCGGTATCGAAGTGATCTTTGACTACTCGGGTCTCGGTGGGCTGATCGTGAACGCTGCGACATCTCGCGACCTCCCACTTCTCCAAGCCGGTGTCATCGTGGTCGCCGTCATCTTCATGATGGCGACGTTGCTGGCCGACTTGCTGATCGCGTGGATGAACCCGCGGGCTCGACTGACGGGGGGCTCGTGAGCAACGATCCGGACGGGCCGCCAACTGCGGCCGAGATACCTGCCGACGACGATCAGTTGTCCTAGGCCGATGCAGTGGCCGAGCGTCGACAAGCGCGCCGTGAGCGACGGCAGTTGCTCCTGCGTAGCCCGGCCTTCATCGGTGGCGTGCTCATCGTTGGATTCTGGGTACTCTGCGCCTTCTTTCCCGATCTGTTTGCCCGGTACAACCCCGAGGAGTCGATTCGGAGCGTGGCACCAAGGTCGGGCCCCAGCGGCGACGCTTGGTTTGGCACCGACAGGATCGGCCGATATGTGTATTCCCGAGTCATAGCAGGGGCGCGCGAGGTGCTCAAGATCACGCCCGCCGCAGCCGGTCTCGGTGTGTTGGGCGGAACGATTATCGGCCTGATCGTCGGATACTACCGAGGCTGGGTCGACGAAGTTATTGGACGAATCATCGACGGATTCCTGTCGATTCCGTTGATCTTGCTTGCGGTGCTGGCATCGGCGGTTCTGACCGTCACCGACAAGGTGCTGGTGATCATGATCGCAGCCCTGTTCGTGCCGGTGGTTGCGCGGACGATTCGTGCCGTCGTGATCGGAGAGAGTGACCTCGACTACGTGACCTCGGCGAAGCTCAGGGGGGAGTCTGGTCTGTACATCATGACCAGAGAGATCCTTCCCAACATCACTGGCACCGTCGTTGTCGAGCTGGCCGTCCGGGTCGGTTACGCCATCTTCACCGTGGCGACGCTGTCGTTCCTCGGCCTTGTCGGCGACATCGCTACTGCCGACTGGGCAACCGACATCAACCAGACCTACCCAAACCTTCAGGCTGGTCAATGGTGGATGTCCATCTTCCCAGCTATCGCCATTGGCAGTTTGATCATTGGTGTCAATCTGATGGCTGATTCCATCGATCGAGTGAACAAGTCATGACCATTGACGCAGACGACACGGCCGGCGCGCTGGTGGTCAACGACCTCGAGCTGGCGTACATCGTTCGAGGGGTGCCCCGCGAGGTGTTGCGCGGCGTGAGCTTTCGAGTCAAGCCCGGCGAAGCCTATGGGCTCGTCGGCGAGTCTGGCTGTGGGAAGAGCACAACTGCATACGCGGCCATGCGCTATCTACCGAGCAATGGCCGCATCACCGGGGGAATCATCGAGGTCGCCGGCACTGATGTGACCAGCATCTCCAACTCGGATCTCCGTGCGTTGCGCGCCAAGAGTGTCTCGATGGTCTACCAGGACCCGGTCTCGGCGATGAACCCGTCGTTGCGCATAGGTCGCCAGGTCGCTGAGTGTTTCGAGGTCGCCGGCCACTCCAAGGCCGTCGCGATCGAGCGATCGATAGAGGCGCTCACCCAAGTGCGGATCGCCGATCCCGCCAGCGTGATGGAGCGCTACCCGCACCAACTGTCGGGTGGAATGCTCCAGTGCGTCGTCATCGCCATGGCGCTGGCGTCCGAGCCGACGTTGCTGGTCCTCGATGAACCGACCACCGGCCTGGACGCCACGGTCGAGGCCGAGGTGCTCGATCTCATCCGGGCGCTGCGACAAGACAGTGGCGCAGCGGTTCTCCTCATTGCACACAATCTTGGTGTGATCCGCACCATGTGTGACCGCGTCGGCGTGATGTATGCCGGTCGGATCGTGGAGGAAGGCGAGGCGCAGGAGGTTTTCGAGAACCCCCAGCATCCGTACACGATGAGTCTCCTCAACGCGATTCCCCGGAAAGGTCTTCGCAAGAGCGACCGGGCCCTTTTCACGATTCCCGGCAACCTTCCCCAGATCGGCACCCCGTTGCCGACGTGCGTGTACGTCGATCGATGCCCTCTTGCCGATGACATATGTCATTCCGAGGTGCCGCCGCTGGTCGATCTCGGCGCCGGCCACCTGAGCCGGTGTCACCACACCGACCGCATTGGTGATATCCCCGAGCCCTCGGCCGAGGCTGTTGCGGTATCGAACCAAGACAACACCATCATCGAACTACGTGGAGTCTCCAAGATCTTCGTTCAGCGCGGCGTTGACATTCCTGCCCTCGTCAGCGTCGACCTCGACATCGGCGAAGGCGAGACTGTTGGTCTCGTCGGCGAGTCCGGTTCTGGCAAGAGCACCCTGGCCAAGACCCTCGTCGGCATCCATCCCTTCGATGACGTTGGCGAGATTTCGCTCGACGGCGTCCTGGTCAAGGCGACGGCAATCGCTCGGCGCGTCGCGGCCAAGCGTGCAATGCAGATGGTCTTCCAGAATCCGGATTCGGCCCTCAATCGAGTTTGGTCGGTT
>Ga0302127_10000238_pt1 | contig 28867 bp, 22 predicted proteins | sample CB4_SCM_MG_FD_204452 | JGI IMG/M metagenome (GOLD analysis project Ga0302127, IMG submission 204452) | Marine microbial communities from Western Arctic Ocean, Canada - CB4_SCM | ecosystem: Environmental > Aquatic > Marine > Oceanic | place: Canada: Western Arctic Ocean | collected 2017-09-24
CCGCTTCATCGACTATCTGCCGCCCAGTAACCGAGAGAAGCCGCCCGTGCGGCCAACAAAGGATCCGCCAACCCGGATTGAAATGTCGCTGGATACCTTGATCCCAGATAACACTAATAAATCTTATGATATGCGGGAATTAATCCTGAAGGTCGTCGATGAAGGAGAATTCTTTGAACTGAAACCTGATTTTGCAGGAAATATTATCACCGGACTTGCGCGTCTCGAGGGGGGGACTGTCGGCATCGTCGCTAACCAGCCGATGGTGCTTGCTGGGTGCTTGGATATTGACTCATCGACCAAAGCTGCTCGTTTTGTGCGGTTCTGCGATTGCTTCAACATCCCTCTTATAACGCTAGTCGATGTTCCGGGATTTTTGCCCGGCACCAGCCAGGAATTAGGTGGCATTATCCGTCATGGTTCGAAGCTTCTTTACGCCTATGCCGAGGCGACGGTTCCGAAGGTCACGGTGATTACCCGCAAGGCTTATGGCGGAGCCTATGACGTTATGAGCTCGAAACACCTTCGCGGCGATGTCAATTACGCTTGGCCGACTGCGGAAATCGCCGTCATGGGCCCAAGAGGTGCAGTTGAGATTATCTTCCGTCCGGAATTGAAGGATGCCACCAAGATCGCCGAGCGGACGGAGGAATACACCCAGCGGTTTGCCAACCCGTTTAGTGCCGGCAGCCGCGGCTTTATCGATGATGTCATCATGCCACATAATACCCGTTGGCGCATCTGCCGATCTCTGCGGATGCTGCAAGGAAAGAAGCTGGAGAATCCCTGGCGCAAGCATGGGAATATCCCGCTTTAGGCCCGCATTATAAGTTAGGTCTGCCAATACGGTCGTCCGCTGTGCCGATGGCGTCTTCAACGGCAATGGCAACGGCGAGCAGCGCTTCCTCTTGGCCGGCACCGGCCATAAGCTGCAGTCCAACGGGCATACCGGCTGCATCACGGCCACAAGGCAGGGTGATGGCGCAAAGGTTGAGAAAATTTGCCGGAAATGTATTCCGCAACGTCGCTAAGTTTGCCTTCGCATAGGCGTCGGGCGTGGCGATGTCAGCAAGCACAGGCGGTGTCAGAGCGACCGTTGGTGCAGCGAGGACGTCAATGCCGGCCATGCGGAGATTGGCGCTACGAGCTAAGTCCTTTATCTGCGCAATGCGGTTGAGGTACTCGTATGTAGGCATGTCGACGGCTGCGCTTACCCGGGCGGCGACGCCGATATCGAGTGTATCCACCCAGTCGGGTAGTTCATTACTAAGAAAAGCATGAAATTCTGGTGCCGCGAGACCGCCCTTGTCAAATAAGGTAGCGGCGCCATCCAATTCTGGTAAGGAGAATGCGACACGGCGCGCGCCCTTTATTTCTAGTTCTTTTAAAGTTTGTTCAATCACTTCCCCTATTCCTGGCGATAAGTTATCCCATAGGAACCCCCCTGAAATTCCGATACGCAGACCGGCAACGTCACGGCGGGGCAGGGGGAGCGGAACGGGACTGGCATTGTGCGCGGGATCGAGGGCGTAAAAGCACCATGCGAGGTCGGCGGCTGTGCGTGTAAGAAAGCCGGGCGTGTCGAGACTGGGACTCAACGGCACGATTCCATCGAGGGACCACCGGCCATGGGTAATCTTGATACCAGCACATCCCGTGACACTGGCGGGAATGCGGACCGAGCCGGCCGTGTCGGAACCAAAGGCGATGAGGGCTGAACCCTCCCTAAGGCTGACACCGGCGCCGGCGCTGGAACCGCCCGGAATGCGGTGCTGGTTAGAATCCCATGGATTTCGTGGTGTTCCCCAGTGGCTGTTAGATCCGATGCCGCCGAATGCAAACTCCACCATGTGGGTCTTACCTACAATGACTGGACCCTGCCGGCGGTAGGCACGCATAACTGGCCCTTCTTTTTCCCACTTGGCAGGCAGGCGCTTCGGGGAACCTGCGAAGGTCGGATACCCGTGCAAGGCGAAAAGGTCTTTGATGGAGCCGGGGATGCCTTGCAAAGGACCAAGGTCATGGCCTGCCTTGAATGCGGCGTCGGCGGCCGTGGCCTGGTTAGATGCCTGATCTGCATCCCAATGAATATAAGCGTGCAGTCGCTTGCTGTGACGTTTGTGAGACTCTTCAGCTTCTTCCCATAGATCTTGGGCGCTAACTGTTCCATCACGCAAGCTGCACGCTAATTTGGCAATAGGCTGATCTATTTGGTGGCTCACGCTGGTAATCTCCGTTGATAGCCTTTGTTCTATTTGACGTTGATCTAGTGGGCTAAGAAATCACTGCTGAAACCTGTTATTAGTTTAAAGCCGGCTACCTTGATCAGAAAGAGATAGGTAAATATCTATTCCAGGTGATGCTCGCGAAAAACAGGCATGCCAAATGAAAGTCCTATCATTGTCACCAATAGTGCTTTGGCATAATACCTGTATAGAGGGTCCCCGCTGCAAGATTATTGATCGGTATCCGAAGAAAGGTGTCTTTGTCATCGAGGCCATAACGATTTCTGGGGAATTAGGTCCCGGCCACCATCAGTTGGCTGCCAATGCTCGATCGAGAAAATCGAGCCGGTCCTGTCCCCATAACAGCTCTTCACCGTAGATATAGGTTGGGGCACCGTACACGTCTCTTTTGATCGCTTCATTGGAGTTTTCATCGATTGCTTTTTGCGCGGCGGTGCCATTAGCAGATTTCAAAAGTTTGGCACCGTCCATTCCTGCTTCGTTGCCTATGGCCTTGAGGGTCTCTGGATCAGAGATATTGCGGTCATGAGCCCATAAAGCCGTCAAAATAGCGCCGCAGAGCTTTCCTATTGCGGTGTTATCTGGAGCAGAAACGGCAAATCGGGCGGCAAGTCCGAGATTGGTGGGCGGAAAGTTGGTGGGCTCAAGGATAAGTGGTACATTGAGATAGGCTTTCCAACGACGCAATTCATGCATGCGGTAATGTTGCCTCTGGGGCGCGCGCTTATTTACAGGAAGACCGCCTGAAACTGGAAAGATCTTGTTAAAATCTGCAGGCTTGTAAGTGATCGTTGCGCGATGGCAAGAGGCAATCTCTTCTACGCGTTGATGTCCAAGGTAGGTCCAAGGTGAGCCGCAGGAGATGAAATAGTCAATATTTTTGGCCATGGGAATCCTTGTCTTCTTGAATTAATCTGACGCTATGATGGCTATCTTGCGAGTTGGGTCAATTGGCGAAGCTCGTGTGTACCTGTTTATGGTCGCACGCTGCTTTTGTAGAAGTAATAGATATACAGTCCGTCAAGTACGCTGCTACCAAATCCCTTGCTCATAAGAATATTGGTGTGAGATTGAGGGCTCTGCATAATGGTTGTCGAGCATTCTGGTTGCCAGAAATCGACCTGGAAGCGGCCTAGTTGGCCGGCGGCTATTTTTGGTGGTAGGGGCCCGAGTGTGACATCTCGTCTTTGTGTCCGAATAGCGCCTTGAGGCAGCGTCACCTACGGAGCAGGAATCACTAGAATCTGGACGCAATTAAGTTGGATAAGGGATCTATAAAAAGCCATCAAAACTCGCGCTCTACCATCTCTGCAACAGCTTCGCCGATTGCAAGGGAGGACGTCAATCCTGGGGATTCTATCCCATATAGATTAACTAGACCCTTAACGCCATGGACGTCCGAACCCTGCAAAATGAAATCGCCACGCGGCATACCGGGCTTGTGCACGGTGGGACGAATTCCTGAATAATCAGGATTCAGAGAATCATCTCTAAGGTCCGGCCAGTAGCGGCGTACCGCATCGTAGAAGACGTCAGCGCGGCGCGGGTCGACTTCATAATTCTCTTCTTCAATCCATTCGACGTCGGGGCCAAACCGCGCTTGACCGCCGAGGTCTAAGGTTAAATGTACGCCGAGGCCTGCTGCCTCATGGGGTACGGGGTAGATGAGGTGGGTAAAAGGAACGGGTTGGGACAGGGAAAAATAACAACCCCTGGCCATGAAGCCGGGAACGATTTGGTCGGCAGGCATACCGTCAATAACGGAGGCGACGCGTTGCGCCGCAAGCCCGGCGGAATTGATGACGAAACGGCAATCAATTTCCATTGGTGCTTCGCCGCCAACGCAAAGGAGGATACCGTTGCCGTTGACCGAGCCGCCCACAACTGGCGCGTTAAAGGCCAACATTGCGCCACCATCTTCGGCGTCGCCTTGCATGGCAAGCATGAAGCCGTGGCTGTCGACAATTCCTGTTGATGGTGACAGCAAAGAACCAACCGCGTTCAATTCTGGTTCCATAGCCAGTGTATCTGCTCTGTTGAGCTTGCGGATGTCGTGGACGCCGTTGGCCAGCGCATGTTCTAGTATCTTATCGAGTTCGATAAGGTCATCTGCGTTGCAGGCAACGATGAGCTTGCCGCAGCTGTGGGCCTGGACTCCATGTTCGGCGCAGAAATCGTAGAGCATTTTGCGCCCGGCAACGCAGAAACGTGCCTTGAGGCTATCTTTGGGATAGTAGATCCCGCCATGTATGACTTCGCTGTTACGTGCGCTGGTCACGGTGCCGATTGCGTCTGCAGATTCTAGGATTACGACTTCTCGACCTTGAAGGGCTAATGCCCTAGCAATGGCGAGGCCAACAACGCCAGCACCGATAACGGCGCATTCTAGTGATTCCATCATGAATCCTCCATAAGCAAGCGAGAGAGCAGTTTTGGACCACGCCTTAGTAGCGGTCAAGTCAGCAGCCCGCCGACTGGTGCGAAATGTTAACGCGCCTGACAGGATGGGGGATCTCTTGATCATGCTCTAGGTTGAGATATTGTCTTAATATAGAGCGGGCAATGGACAGAAGTGAGCGTGCAGCCTACTTATTTAAGGGGTAATATAGGCGACGGATATGGTTAAGAAGGATCAAAAGGGACTCAGCGATAACCATCTGTCGAAGACTACGTCCTCGGCAGATGTGGCTGCATTCTTACGTCAGGTGGAAAGCACACCAGTCGTGCGAACACCAGGGCAACGCGGTCGCTTGATCTTTGCTATGGACGCCACGGCTAGCCGTGGACCGACCTGGGACCAAGCATCCCGGCTTCATGGAGAGATGTTCACCGCAACTAACGGCTTGGGGGGGCTAGAAATACAGCTTGCTTGGTATCGGGGTTTCGGAGAATTTTATGCTAGCCCATGGCTCAACGATGGCGAACGATTATTGAAAATAATGGACACCGTCAGTTGTTTGGCGGGGGAAACCCAGGTACGCAAAGTGCTTAAGCATGTACTGAAGGAAACACGTAAAAAAAAGGTAAATGCCCTCGTATTCATTGGTGATGCATTTGAAGAAAATATCGACGAGCTTGGGACATTTTCTGGGGAGATGGGATTGCTCGGCGTGCCAGCATTTATGTTCCATGAAGGTGGCAATCCGGCGTCAGCATTCGCTTTCCAGCAGGTGGCCAAGTTGAGCAATGGTGCATTCTGCCGTTTTGATAGTTCCAGTCCGCGGATGCTGGCAGAGCTGCTCCGCGCGGTTGCCGTATTTGCTGCAGGCGGTATGGCTGCCCTGGAGGATCTTGGGCGGCGGCAGGGCGGTGAGGTTCTGCGAATCGCCCATCAGATGAAGGGCGGATAGGGCGGGCGGCGTGCTGAATTATATTTTCTTTGGGGTTGGAGCTTTTCTGTGTGCGCTTATGGTCGCCCGCTGGTTTTCCACGGCTGCCCCTCGCGTTATGCTGGTTGTACTGAAACGTCTCGCCATCGGCCTGCTAATGGTTACGGCGGTGTTTTTCATCGTCACCGGCCGTCTTTCCTGGCTCGTCTACCTAGCACCTCCGGTCTTTATTTGGCTGATGCGCTTCCGTTCATGGGCAAGGACGGCCCAAACTTTCGCCAATATGTCACGTGGCGGTGGTGGAGGTCGTACTTCGGATATCCGGACGCGCTTTCTTCGTCTTTCTCTCGATCACGATTCTGGGGTCCTGTCGGGCGAAATCTTGGAGGGCACCTATGTTGGCCGTGCCATCGAGAGACTCAGTCGTGGCGAGTTGGTTGACCTGCTTCATGCCTGTGAGCGCGACGACCTCGAATCGGTACAGGTACTCGAAGCTTATCTCGATCGTATTCACCCTGACTGGCGCGCTCGCACGGGTGAAGCGGGTGGCCGGGGGTCTTCAATCAGCGGGCAGATCGATAGGGACGAAGCCTATCGGGTTCTTGGCCTGGAGAGCGGTGCTGGGGTCGATCAGGTCAAGGCTGCCTATCATCGCCTTATGGCGGGACTGCATCCCGACCATGGCGGATCCACGTATTTGGCGGCAAAACTCAACGAAGCCAAGGATGTGCTGCTTGGCTGATAGGGTTGTTGGTTTGCCCGCAGGGGCCGAGTGTGACAACAATCGCCTTCGATTGTGCTACCCCATAATTTCTTCAACCGTATTCCAGGAAAATAATGATCAGGCCGGTACGTAAAGCGGTATTCCCCGTGGCTGGACTTGGGACTCGTTTCCTGCCCGCGACGAAGTCGATGCCCAAAGAAATGTTGACCATTGTCGACAAGCCGCTGATTCAATATGTCGTCGAGGAAGCTCTGCAAGCCGGAATCGATACGTTCGTGTTCGTGACGGGCCGTGGCAAGAGTGCGCTAGAGGATCATTTCGATCACGCGTTCGAGTTGGAAGCTATTCTTAAAGCGCATGGCAAAGATGCGGAGCTGAAATCGGTATTGGCGCCGATTCTGTCTCCCAGCCAGGTATTCTACACACGCCAACAGCAAGCGCTTGGTCTTGGTCATGCGGTATGGTGCGCCAAGCCCCATATAGGTAATGAGCCATTCGCTGTAATTTCACCGGATGACCTCATCCTTGGTGAACCAGGCTGCCTTGCGCAAATGATCGCGGCCTATAGCGAGGTCGGAGGAAATATCGCTGCAGTCGAGGATGTTCCAAAGGAACACACTAATCGATACGGCATACTTGACGTAATATCCGATGTTGGTCAGCTGGCGCGGGCCAAGGGTCTTGTTGAGAAGCCGGACCCCGCTGATGCCCCATCGACACTATCTATTGTTGGCCGTTATATACTCCAGCCCGAGGTGTTCGCCGCGCTTGACCGGCATCAAACAGGTGTCGGGGGCGAAATTCAGTTAACGGATGCTATGGCGGCTACCATTCCAGATATCTCGTTCCATGGGTTCCGATTTTCCGGTAAGCGGTTTGACTGCGGCAGTAAGATAGGCTTCGTTGCTGCGAATGTTGCCTACGGGCTGCAAAGAGACGACATTGGAAATGTCCGTGAGGCCATTAAAACATTGTTATGAGATCGATCCGTGCTGGTTCCCATGGAATGCCAGTGCGAATGCAAAAAGGATCAATCCATGCGTGTCGCGATTATTGGCAGTGGTTATGTCGGGTTGGTTTCAGGTGCCTGCTTTTCGGAATTCGGCGTTGAGGTGACGTGTGTTGATAAGGATGATGTCAAAATCGACACGCTAAAACGCGGTGAAATTCCAATCTTTGAGCCTGGGCTTGAAGACCTCGTCTTTAGCAATGCAAAAGAAGGCCGGCTGAATTTTTCGACAGACCTTGCGTCTGCCGTGAAGAATGCTGACGCGGTGTTTATTGCAGTTGGGACCCCATCAAGGCGTGGCGACGGACATGCGGATTTATCGTACGTATTCGGTGCGGCGAAAGAAATCGCCACCGCGATGAACGGGTTTACCGTTGTTATAACCAAGTCAACGGTTCCGGTGGGCACGGGTGATGAAGTGGAACGTATTCTGCGTCAAGAGCGACCGGACGGCGAATTTGCGGTCGTTTCTAATCCAGAATTTCTGCGCGAAGGATCAGCCATTAACGATTTTATGCGTCCTGACCGGGTCGTCATCGGTACCGATGACGAACAGGCCCGCGACGTTATGCGACAGCTTTATCGACCGCTTTTTCTGATCGAGACACCTATCCTATTCACTTCGCGCCAGACAGCAGAGATGATTAAGTACGCGGCCAATGCTTTTCTCGCGACCAAGATTACCTTCATCAACGAGATAGCCGACGTTTGCGAAAAAGTAGATGCTGACGTACAGGATGTCGCCAAAGGAATTGGTCTGGATGGTCGTATCGGGCGGAAATTTCTGCATGCCGGCCCTGGTTATGGAGGCTCTTGTTTTCCTAAAGATACACTCGCGTTGGTTCGTACGGCGCAGGAAGTAGGAGCACCTCTGCGCATTATTGAATCGGTGGTTGCAGTTAATGAATTACGTAAGAAGCGCATGGCTGAAAAGGTGGTGGCTGCCTGCGGTGGTTCCGTTCAAGGCAAAATAATTGCAGTCCTTGGTCTTGCCTTTAAACCAAATACAGATGACATGCGCGATGCGCCAAGTCTCGACATCATCACTACGTTAAAGGAGGGCGGGGCCAAGGTCCGTGTTTACGACCCTGAAAGCATGGCTGAGGCCCGTAAGATCATGCCGGACGGCCTAATGTGGTGCGAAAGTGCTTACGAAACCATGGGCGGGGCGGAGGCGCTAGTTATTATCACGGAATGGAACCAGTTTCGTTCTCTCGATTTTACAAAGGTCAAGGCTTTGCTGAAGAGCCCCGTTCTAATTGACCTGCGAAATATCTATGATCCCGATGATATGGCTGCTGCCGGGTTTTATTATACGTGTGTAGGGCGCCCTTTTTGGTCGCCGGTAGCTGAGCAGGAAAGGGTTGAATCGTGATCCAGGGCCGTGCCCTCCATCCAACGATTCTTCGTGAATACGATATTCGCGGCCTTGTTGACGAGACTTTGTACGCCGAGGATGTCTATGCGATAGGCCAGGCGCTGGGAACTATGGTAGCGCGATGCAATGGGAGTACGGTTGCTGTTGGATATGATGGCCGGCTTAGTTCACCGCGCTTCGAGCAGGCAATGGTTGATGGCCTGTTGAGCTGCGGTATGACGGTATACCGCATTGGCTTGGGCCCGACGCCGATGCTTTATTATGCCGCTAAAGAATTGGGGTTAGATGCCGGCGTCATGATCACGGGTTCGCACAACCCCCCAGACTACAATGGCATTAAGATCATGATGGGCGGACAAGCCTTTTATGGTGAGCAAGTTATGGAGCTCGGATCGATTGCTGCTAAGGGTGAATTCATTGGCGGCCTTGGCAAGGCGATTGACCGACCGGTGATAGATGATTACGTCGCTCGTCTTTTACGTGATTACGAGCACGGGCGCGATCTGGCTGTCGCGTGGGATGCTGGAAATGGTGCTATGGGCGATGTGCTGCGCGCGGTGACCGCGAAGCTGCCGGGGCGCCATACACTTTTGTACGATGAGATCGACGGAACATTTCCAAATCACCATCCTGACCCAACGGTTGAGAAGAATTTGGAGGAGCTAAAGGCTACTGTCCGGTCGGAGAAGTGTGATCTGGGGATTGCTTTTGATGGCGATGGCGACCGGATTGGCGTCGTCGATGGAACAGGGACGGTCTTGTGGGGCGACCAGATATTGGTGGTCTTGGCAAAGGAAGTGCTGGAAGCTGTTCCAGGGGCAACCATCATAGCTGACGTTAAGGCCAGTCAGGTCTTGTTCGATGAGGTTTCCCGAATGGGCGGCAATCCTATCATGTGGAAGACAGGCCATTCTCTCATTAAGTCGAAGATGTCTGAATTAGGCTCACCGCTGGGTGGGGAGATGAGTGGCCACATTTTCTTTGGACATAAGTGGTATGGCTTTGATGACGCAATCTATGCGGCACTTCGTTTAATATCGATTGTCAGTCGCTCTGACAGGTCGTTGGCGGAAATTCGCGAGGCCATGCCGCACATGATTAATACGCCGGAATTGCGTTTTGATTGTCCCGAGGAACGAAAATTCGAGGTTGTAAAGGAAGTTAAAAAGCGGTTGAGGTCCATTTCCGGCATTCAGGTCAATGATATTGACGGGGTGAGGGTCAATACGAACGACGGGTGGTGGCTTCTGCGTGCGTCCAACACCCAACCCGTTCTCGTCGCTCGCTGCGAATCGACTAGTCAGGTTGGTATGGGGCGCCTGAAGGCGATGCTTGTTGAGCAGTTAAGGGCAAGCGGGGTGGAGTTACGTGACTTTGGTTGAAGGCTGAGGATGTCACTTATCGCGAGAAGCAACCTGAAAGGGTTCTTTCATGCGCAGCGACATGCAATTGATTTTTCTGCGCTCAAGGTAGGTACAGGACTGTCGCGACTGTTGTTCGGAAATACCTAAAATCTGGGCTCTGTAAAGTTTTCGACCGCCTTTCTTCGGCAATGGAACCACCTTGATGACACCGCCTCCATTGAGGAGGTGTCGTGTGGCTGCTGCTGCTTTTGCCGCGATATCCCAAGCTGGACCCGGGGTTGCATATGCACCAACTTGTATTCCCCAGTCGCCGGTTGCTGCTGCTGGTGCATCCTTGGCCGAGCCCTGTTCTTCGGTTTGTGCGTTTAAACGGTTCGGCTTGGAATCCTTTTGCGTCGGCGGCGCCGCGTCGGCGATGTTCATGCTGAAGCCCTTGCTGGTGATGGCCTGTTGCTGCAGCAGTGAGATACTCGAAAGTCGGTGCGTGGGTAGTGGCGGGGTTAGGTTTGCGAGAACAGCCTTGTTCATCTGAGCAAATCCCTTGTTAAGAAGTGTGATCATATGGCTATCGCGTGATCTCCCCGTTCGCCCGCCGAAAACTACGCCAATAAGCCGGGTTCCGTTCCGTTGGACCGATGCGACAAGATTGAATCCGGAGGCACGGATGTATCCAGTCTTAATCCCGTCGGTTCCTTCATAATTGCCGAGTAGGCCATTGTGATTGCCGTAGCGGGTGCCACGATAGGTGAAGTACTTCGTCGAAAAATAACCATAGTATGTACCGAAATCAGTCAATAGAACTCGAGCAAGGATCGCCATATCATGTGCGGTGCTGAGTTGTCTCCTGTTAGGCAAACCTGACGCATTGTAGAATGTGGTCTTGGACATGCCGATCTTGCGGGCCTTAGATGTCATCTTGCGGGCAAAGCCGGCTTCTGTCCCCCCCAGCGCCTCGGCAACTACGACGGCGACGTCATTGGCGGATTTAGTAATGAGAGCAAGAATTGCGTCGCGTGCCGTAATAGTGTCGCCTTTGCGAAGACCAAGTTTTGACGGTGCCTGCCCTGCGGCTCGACTGGAAACAGGAAGGTGGGTTTTAAGAGAAATCGAACCAGATTTTAACGCGTCGAAGAGCATCATCAAGGTCATCATCTTGGTCAGCGATGCAGGAAAATTTTGCGTTTTTGCATTAACTGCATGGAGAACGCGTGCTGAATTAGCATCGATAATGATGGAGGCGTACTTAGCCTGCGCTGTGCTAGCCAAAAAAAGTGGTAAAACTAGGAGAGCGGACAACAGCAAGAGTAACCGCAAGCCGGTAAGTTTCTGTCGCAATGTTCCCGTTGTCATTAAACCCATAATCCCGATATCTCAGCGTACTTTCCGTGCCGGAGGCTGTCATTAAAAGCTATTTTCTCATGGGAAACGCCAGTTCATTAAGCCGGACAAAGAGTGGCGCAACAGACCTCTTTCATTGCTGCTAATTTTTATTTGCAAAATGAGTGCAGAATCGTTTCGCATTTTTGTATTCTGGCTGCAAACCTTTGCAGCCAATCTCCCCATAAATTTTACCAGAATTTGTTATATGCGCGCCGGTCATAATATTCCGTTAATGCCGGCCTATTATTTTTGCTTGAAGCAGAAAATGAACCCTTTCGTTTAGTGAGTGGTGGCCGACTAAGCTTGATTAATGCTGTTCAGTGATTGAATAGCCTATAGCAACGTCTCTCAGTGGTGATCATAAAGTCTTCGCTGCCGCTTTAATGGGGGTAGCTTGGTGCTTTTTTATTTTGGTAGGGTAGGCAAAGAAATAGCGAGTGAGTTTCAGAATTTCTGTCTTAGCGGCGATAGAGTTATTCCCGCTTGTTCCCCCGAGCTCCTCAGAAGATCCAGCTACAGGGACACCCAAAACTTTACTGAGCAGGTTGGGGTTGCTGGCAGATATACGGTTAGTTCCATATCTGTACTTTTTATATTTTCTGGAAGGTGAGGCCAACCTTCTCGGCCAGGTGGTTTTGGCTGAGACCAAGAAGTGTTGATTTCTCCTGCATTCATCACCTGACATGGATATCAATAGGGTGTTTGAGGACTGGTTTTCTGTCGTTGCAGCGAATTCGGTCACCTTGGACGGTAGAACGGCACTACGTAAGGACCTTCGGGTATGAAAGCGACATTAGAATCGCCATGACGGGCGATACATTCGGCAAGTACACTCTTGATGGAATCGATGTGTTTGACACCAGTAAGTGCGGCATCTCTATCTAAAATTCCGTCTGTAAACAGGTGAACGTCGCCGACCTTGGTTGTGCGCAGCTGCATCTGTGTCTGCCATTCATCAATATCCGCGTGGCTTTTACGGGATATGTCGGCGAGGAATCCATGGTCCCCTAGCGCGATCAATCTTCGCTGTGCTTCGACGTAATGGGCTGACCCCATGCCTTCGGAACATGCCGAAGCAATGATGAGATCGCCGCCGGGTTCGAGAATATCGAGCGGCCCAACTATTCCTTTGACCGTCTGATAGTAGGTTTTATCGAGGGGATAGCCGGCGGCGCTGGTTACAATAGTCTTAAATCGGCGATGAATCGGGACCTTGGCATATTGGCTTACAAAGTCGATGGCCTGTAGGTGGCTGGAGACAATTTCTCCAAAATTGACGAAAGCTAGCCTTCTTTGTTCATCAATGACCGTATTTAGAGCCAGCGCGCCACCGAGCATGCCGACGATGGCTAGTTGTTCTTCGTGCAGGGGATTGCCATCGAGAATGCAGTTGGCGGCCCTAGGATGAGACATGAATTCGGCATTATGAAATGTTGTAATTGTCTCGGCATGCGCGACGCCCGGGGCGATTACTTTCCGGCCACCGGACCAACCTGCCATGAAATGCGGTTCAACAAGTCCGGTCGCGATCTTTAAGTCGGCATCCATCAGACGCCGATCGAGGCGAACGACGGTGCCTCTCGGCGTATATCCCAACAATTCATGGGCAGCATCGTCACGTGCATCGTGATTGATTACCTTGACGGTCTCAAGAACCCACGGGTCGCCAACGAGCTCACTGAGCTCATCACCCTCATTGGGGCGGTGTAGCCCGGTTGCAACGAGAACAGTGATTCCGGCGGCCGGAATTCCGGCATCGAGTAGGCGGCGTATCAGCGGACCGAGGAACAGGCCATTGGGGACGGGACGAGTGATATCGCAGATAAGGATGCAGGCAGACTGCGCGCCGCGCGCCAACTCGCCTAGTGGCGGAACCGAGACAGGATGATTGAACGCCTCTTCAATGCTCCCGGCAGGATTGCTAAGCAGCGGGAGCGCCTCCTTGCGGATGACCGTTGGCAAGCACCCCTCCGGAGGGAAGATGTCGATGGTGCCTTTCCCGTAAAGTAGGGAAATTGTCATGGGTGTATTCTCCGATGGGGCCGAACGCGTTTAATACTATGCGTGCTTGGTGATTTTAAGCCTGTCAAGTCGTACCATCATATTTGCGATGTCCTTATTCGTGCTATTAAGTGAAATGAGAGGATCCCAATACTCGTTGATTTACTCATTGTATTATTATATTGCGGCATCAAGGCAACTAAGTTGAGCGATGACCTGCCGGGCTGCCTGTGCTATGACCCCGCCCGTCTGTCGGTAACAATGGTTCCGACTTTCGTCCAATAATAGTTCCGCCAGGAGAGATTCCGATGACGGTCGCTCGTACCCAGTCGTTAGATGCACAATCGTTGACCGGGCAGCCTGCTGATGGCCTGCGGGTAGGTCATCCAGACATGGCTAACGCTATACGTTTCCTGGCCATGGACGCGGTGCAGAAGGCCAATTCCGGACACCCAGGCATGCCCATGGGCATGGCGGATGTAGCCACGGTTCTGTTTTCCCGTTTTCTCAAGTTCGATCCGGCCGATCCGTCCTGGCCTGACCGCGACCGTTTCGTGCTTTCCAACGGTCACGGGTCAATGTTGCTGTATGCGGTTCTACATCTGACTGGATACGCCGATATCAGCATGGAGGAATTGTCGAAGTTTCGGCAGCTCGGGTCGCGCACCGCAGGACATCCGGAATACGGCCACGCGGCTGGAATTGAGACGACAACCGGGCCGCTGGGGCAGGGCCTTGGCAATGCGGTTGGCATGGCATTGGCCGAACGTATGCGCAATGCCCGTTTTGGCGATGATTTGGTGGATCACCATACATATGTGTTTGTCGGCGATGGCTGTCTTATGGAGGGAATCAGCCACGAGGCCATTTCGATGGCCGGTCATTTGGGGCTAGGTAAGCTGATTGTGCTGTGGGACGATAATCGCATCAGTATCGATGGTGACACCTCGCTGACCGTTAAGGATGACCAATCAGCGCGCTTCTCAGCTTGCGGCTGGGAGACGTTCAAGGTTGATGGTCATGATCCCGAGGCTATCGCCAAGGCTATCGAAGCGGCGAAGCAGGGAGATCTACCCTCCCTGATTGCCTGCCAGACGGTCATTGGCTACGGCGCGCCCTCAAAAGCCGGTACAGCCGCCACCCATGGCGCGCCGCTTGGCGATAAGGAAATTGCCGGTGCGCGTGAGGAACTGGGATGGCCATATCAGCCCTTTTCTATTCCCAATGACATCGTCGCATGCTGGCGTTTGGCTGGATCGCGGGGTGCGGGTGCGCGGGCGGTTTGGCGTAAGCGCCTGGAGGCGCAGAATGCTGATAGCCGCGCAACCTTTGAGCGGACGGAGGCTGGCGACCTACCGGCGGGCTGGCAAGCGGTGCTTGATGCTCATATTATGAGGGTAATTGCTGAGAAGCCAAAGTGGGCGACGCGGCAGGCCTCGGGTGAGGTGCTGGAGGTTCTGTGTTTGGCCATTCCGGAAATGATCAGCGGTTCGGCTGATTTGACGGGTTCTAACAATACCCGGACTTCGGCGTCTAAATCCGTTGGGTCGAACGCATTCGACGGCGATTACATCCACTATGGAGTTCGTGAACACGCCATGGCCGCGGCGATGAACGGCATGGCTTTGCACGGTGGATTCATTCCATTTTCCGGCACCTTCTTGGTTTTTTCTGATTATATGCGCCCTTCCATTCGGCTAGCAGCATTAATGGGTCAGCGTGTCATCCATGTTCTGACTCATGATTCTATTGGTCTTGGCGAGGACGGACCAACCCATCAACCGGTGGAAAGTCTTGCAGCGTTGCGTGCCATCCCGGGCCTTAATGTCTTTCGTCCCGCGGACGCGGTGGAGACTGCTGAATGCTGGGCGTTGGCGCTGGCAAGGCGCGATGGGCCGTCAGCTATGGCATTGACCCGACAAGGTGTTCCTACCCTGCGCGATGAGGCTACCGACAATTATTCAGCCCGTGGTGCCTATGTGCTGGCTGAGGCTGAAGGCGGCGCACGCCGGGTTACCCTATTGGCTACTGGATCAGAAGTGACGGTGGCCATGTCAGCACGAGATGTTTTGCAGGCTGGTGGCGTGCCAACTGCTGTTGTATCCATGCCGTGCTGGGAACTATTCGATGCTCAGGATGCAGCCTATCGCCAAAAAGTTCTTGGGCCCGGCACGGTGCGTGTTGCAGTTGAGGCCGCTGTTGATTTCGGCTGGCATCGTTATCTGGGAGAGAACGGTGCCTTTGTAGGTATGAAGAGTTTTGGTGCTTCGGCGCCCGCCAAGGACCTTTATGAACATTTTGGCATCACACCTCAGGCTGTGGCGGCCGCGGCGCGAAAAGAGCTTGGGATTTAAGAGGCCTATCTCTGCTCACCCAGCGGTGGAAATAAGGTAAGGTGCGGTCAGGTTTTGTTTGAATATGGAGGGATTCCATGAACTTTGAGAAGCTTGCAAAAACAGCGCAATCGCTGATTGCGGACCATCGTGGAATTCTTGCCACGGACGAGAGCACAGGGACGATCAAGAATCGTTTCGACGGTATCGGCGTCGTATCGACGGCTGATTCTCGGCGAGATTATCGTGAAATGCTATTCCGGACCAAAGGCGTCGGCCAGTTTATTAGTGGCGCGATTCTTTACGATGAAACGATCCGCCAAAAATCCGCGAACGGAATATCTTTGGTTCGTGTGATGAAAGCCGAAAAAATTCAACCGGGGATTAAGGTTGATTCCGGAGCAAAACCATTGGCTGGCGCGCGGGGCGAGACCGTGACAGAGGGATTAGATGGCCTAAATGAACGCGTCGCCGAATATGTCAAGCTGGGCGCGACGTTCGCCAAATGGCGCGCGGTAATCAACATCGGCCGCAATATTCCCAGCTCCTATGCCATCCACACCAATGCCCATGCGCTTGCCCGTTATGCCCGCATTTGTCAGGAGGGTGGGCTGGTGCCAATAGTCGAGCCAGAGGTGCTGATGGATGGTGGCCACGACATCGTCCGCTGTCAGGAGGTTACGGAACAGACACTGACCGCCGTATTCAACGAACTGAATCTTCATGGTGTGCGGCTGGAAGGCATTCTCCTAAAGCCTAATATGGTAATTTCAGGCAAGAAGCACGCCAAACAGGCGAGTACTAAAGAAATTGCTCAGCGCACACTTGAATGCTTCCGGCGCACGGTGCCCTCTGCTGTACCCGGTATCGTCTTCTTATCTGGCGGTCAGAGTATGCACGATGCAACGGCCAACCTGAATGCTATGAATGCCATGGGCCCGAGTCCGTGGAAGCTTGGATTCTCTTATGGGCGTGCGCTTCAGGAAGGGCCGCTCAAGGCCTGGTTGGGCAAGCCTAAGAACGTGCCGGCAGCTCAGAAGTCCTTGCTGCTGCGAGCCCGCCTTAATAGCGTGGCCTGCAAGGGCAGCTATCGGCCCGCCATGGAAAAGGCGGTGCAGAAAAAATGAGTGCGGACGGGGCTAGGGCTGACCGCCCGGTGCGGATTGCGCCGTCGATCCTGTCGGCGGACTTTGCCCGCCTAGGAGAGGAAGTGCGGGCACTTGATGCGGCTGGTTGTGACTATGTCCACGTTGATGTAATGGACGGACATTTCGTGCCCAACATCACGATTGGGCCGATGGTCATAAAGGCCCTGCGACCTCATACCGACAAGCCTTTCGATTGCCACTTGATGGTGGCGCCGGTTGATTCTTACCTTTCTGCGTTTGCGGAAGCCGGTGCCGATATCATCACTGTTCATGCTGAAGCTGGCCCACATCTGGATCGTAGTTTGCAGGTGATCCGCGACCTCGGCAAAAGGGCGGGCGTATCGCTCAATCCCAGCACACCAGAGTCGGTTATAGAGTATGTTCTCGACAAGGTTGACCTGATCTTGCTTATGACCGTTAACCCAGGGTTCGGGGGACAGATATTTCTTCCGTCGCAGCTGGAGAAAATCCGTCGGGTTCGACGCATGATCGGGGACAGGCCGATCGAGCTCGAGGTTGACGGTGGCATCAACACGGATACAGCCGGCGCCGTTGTGGCGGCTGGTGCCGATGTGCTGGTCGCCGGCAGCGCCATTTTTCGGACCACGGACTATCGCGCGAATATCGATGCCCTGCATAAGGCGAACTCTTGTGAAGCCGCGACCGTCAAGTGATGGCGTCAAGGTCCTCGTCGGTCATGTTTCCTGGAACAATAGTTACGGGAACGTGGAGCCGCCCGGCCATCTTCTGAATTAAAGTAGAGATCATTGGCCCTGGTCCCTTGGGCCCCGTAGCGGCACCAAGAACCAGTAGGGAAATGCCGGCATCGGGGTCTGCGATTAAAGTGATGAGTTCTTCAACCAATTTACCTTCACGAATGTAGATGATCGGTGTCTTGCCTGTACGAGCGTTGACCACCGAGGCGATGACCTGAACTGTTTCCTGGGCTTTCTCACGCTGCTCTTCCAGCATCAAGTTACCCACGGCCATCCAATGCTGAAATTCCGCCGGTTCAATCACATAGATCAGAGCAACCCGCCCGCCGGTATTGCTGGCGCGCTGGCAGGCAAAACGCAGAGCCTGTGTAAGCTCCTCGCTTTCATCGACAACGCACAAAAACGTTCTTGGTCGTTTCGTCGCCTCGGATTTATTATTCTGGTCAGACATGGTTGGCCTACGTGCGACGGAACATAAGATTTGCTAGCCATCCTGCCATTACTGCAATTAGGACGGCAAGGACGCCGTAGGCAAGACCACGGTTGTGGGCAAATTCATAAATTTCCGCTTCAACGCCCGTTTTGCGGATTGTGACATTGGTATGCTGGGCGTTGGCGAGGCGGCCTGCCAGGAACTGATAGACATCAACACGATAGATGCCGACAGCAACAGTTGATGGAAACTTAATATCGGTGCGAAATAGCTTTTCACCAATAAATATTACCGTTCCAGGCGTGTCCTGATAGAGTTCTTGGCGCTGCCGCCCGCGGATAAGGGCATCACGAAATTTTTGGATCTCATCGAGGGTTAGTGTGGGGTCTGCGACCGATAAATGGAGATATTCGGGCCCAATCTTGAGGCGTTTACGCTGATCCTTGGATAAGAAAGTCTCTAATGGCTGGCTGCTGGCGACAGCATAGAATGCAGGGACCTGGCTGAATTCCATCTGAGTGCGGTTCATCCATATGCCGGCAACACGCTCCTTGCGTCGGACAACTACGTTTGTTTGGGGACCTCTGACAACCACGACGATATTGCCGGATTCTTCAGCGGCGCCAAATAAGAGTAAGTTTGATCCAACGAATCCCGTCGTGATGTCGACAACCTTTTCTGAGAGGTCGATGGCCAAACCTTCCTGGGCAATAGCCCTCGGAATTCCTTCGGAAAGTACTATGCCCAGACAAAGAAAGATGCTGTAGGCATAGTGGGTCAGGGGGTGCATCAGAGGTTGAACGTGTCGGCTATGTTGTATGGATCAACCGGAACCGTGACCAGGTCAAATACAAGCTTTGTGCAGACCGCGAGAACCATCAGTGCCAGCAGGCCACGCAATTGTTCTCCTGGGAGGCGGTTGCTGAATTTCGCTCCAATTTGAGCGCCAACCACACCGCCAATCAACAAGAGTAGAGCAAGAACGATATCCACTGTGTGGTTGGTTGCTGCCTGTAGGACAGTGACGTTAGCTGTGACAAAAATAATCTGAAAAAGCGATGTCCCTATAACAATAGATGTGGGCATGCCCAGAATATAAATCATTGCCGGCACCATGATAAAGCCGCCGCCAACCCCCATGATCGCTGAAAGAATTCCAACGATGAGGCCAACGGTCATGGGAAGGAGCGCGCTAATATAAAGGCGAGACTTACGGAAACGCATCTTGAACGGCAGGCCGTGCAACCAATTGTGATGGTGGTTTTTGGTGAGAATATGCCGCCGCTGACGCAGAATTGTTCGCGTGCTTTCCCAAAGCATGAGCAGGCCAATAGTTCCGAGAAAAATTACGAATGACAGACGAATAACGAGATCAATCTGCCCCAATTCGCGGAGCAGGGTGAATAACCATACGCCGAAGCCCGAACCGATGATTCCACCGATTAGTAGCATCACGCCCATCCGAAAATCGACATTGCCGCGCCGCCAGTGAGCAAGAACGCCGGATACCGATGCGGCAACGATCTGATTGGCTTCTGTCGCTACTGCGACGGCGGGGGGAATGCCGATAAAAATGAGAAGTGGTGTCATGAGAAAGCCGCCCCCAACACCAAATAGTCCAGAGACTAGCCCGACGAGGCCGCCCATACCCAAGATGACGAAGATGTTCACGGACATCTCGGCAATAGGTAAGTAAATCTGCATTGGCCTGTGAGGCCCCACTGTGGTACTCGGCGTCACAAAGGGTGAAAGCCGTTCTTATTATTGAGTAATTCATGTAGATTTACATTGGCATATAAATCCTGTCAATAGGATAGAAAAATCAAATACTTTAATTTTACTATGTATTAAAGAAATATATACTATACGCTATAAACAAAAATTTTCCATATCGAGAATATTGTTAAAGAATGAAATTTCTATGCGAAAGCTTTAAGTGGTATGCGGCAATACTATAAATTTTTTTTATTTTAGGTATTTACCGTGACGTGTTTGTGTATGACTGCAATTGAGCGCTTTTGGGAACAACAGTGATTTTTTCTTAAGTGACCGAAAACTCCTGAACGCCTTCTCGGCGATGGTGTGGGAGTTGGTAACCCCGTTGTTTAATTTTTCGCGAAGGAATGAAGTAAAGTAAGTGCGGGTTAAGGAGGGCTATCGAGAACTATTGTGGCAGATGGCACAGAGCTGGGGCTTTTATTGAGTTTCCATCAATCGGGAATGTTTGATCACCCTCCGCGATACCGTTACCAATTAAAAGCGCGATGACAGGGCAAGAATTAGTGTCTTTTGGATGTAATTATCCAGAGCCTAGAATTGCCCAATCACAGTTACCAGTTTTAGTTATCGTTGTTCATCGATCATGATAATCTTCTAGAAATTCCAGACTATGATCGTTTTTTGTTGAATTTTTTGTATCCCGATTTGCGGGGAAGTTTCTTTGGGCTGCAGTCTCACAATGCCTCTAGATGCATCCTATGGAAAATACTTTAAGATGAGGGCGCGGCCAGGGAGGCGGTGGAAACCAATGAACGGCTGACTCGAAACGTTAGCAAAGTTTTGAATAACCCTGCCGTATCTGTGCCGAAATTTCAATAATCCGGTTGGTTTCCGACCACATTCCAAGAGCTGGTACCGAGGCGGCGTCGAACCAGGCCGCATCAGATACGTCAGTTTGTGCATCCGGTGTGCCCGAGAGCCATTCAGCCACCACATCGACAAGCGTGTAGTGATACTGCACGCGGTCATCATTATCGCGCCGGATTGAATCAACTACATCGATTAGGCCTAAGATCTGGATGGTTAAGCTTGTCTCCTCCATCACTTCCCTCTTGGCGGCCTCGAATACTGTTTCGCCAACCTTTTGTGCACCGCCGGGAATACTCCAGGCGCCGTTACGTGGCGGCTTGTTGCGGCGGACGAGGAGGACTTTATCTTGCTGCCAGATGACAACCCCGACCGCGACAATCGGGCGTGGTGGATATTCTCTTGGCCACTTCATCGGTGCGGGGCCTCCTCATCAAGTGGGTAGGGCTCTCGTATAGGCCTGATGACATGCGCGTCCTGAGCATGAAAAATGACACTTTTACGTTGAACAATATATTCGCCAAGATGCCGAGTTCGACGCGGAAAATTTAGGCAAAAATGATGGCTGATACTTTTGTTGAACGCAAGGTTTTCCAAGGAGATCACAGTACCTTCAGGCAAGATAAAGTTGGAAATTATGCCTGTGTCGCCGGGGCTGGCAACGTAGAAATTTTAGGGTGTAAGGTGATGAAAAATTGATTCTTGGTTGCGCCGGGAAAAGTGGCATATTCAGGCAAGATGCTTATTGACGATACGCCTCGGATGGCGTCAGCCAGGCCTATAAATTTATCACGATGAATAAGAGAATATCTAAAGAGAAGCTGAACGGGGTGGATCCATTTAATCGGCGTGTTCTTGAAGATTTTGGTTGAAAGTGTCCGCTTGGCTTCTCGTTATGTTATCGAGTTCTCCCTTTTGGATGTAATGCGGCACCATGGCGCTTATGGTGTGGTATGCATACGGATTAGCGAAGGTTTCCCAAATGCCCAATAAATCAAGGCGGACTGGAAAGCTCCGTCGTTTCGGCAATCGTCATTCCCCAGATGTTAAACCCGAATCTAATCTCACAGCGGGTTCTGGGGTGATGGCACGTTTACGTGCATACCTATTCGCGGGCATCCTTGTTACGGCTCCCATTGGCATCACGTTCTATCTCTCGTGGCTATTCATATCTTTCGTCGACAACCGCGTGACGCCTCTAATCCCGCATTCATACGATCCGGGGACCTATCTACCGTTCTCGATTCCCGGCCTCGGCCTGCTTGTCCTTATTATTATACTTATTCTCATTGGCATGTTCACTACCGGGTTCGTGGGGCGGTTATTCCATCGTACCAGCGAACGCATGCTGGCCCGGATGCCGGTCGTCCGAACAATCTACGGTGCGGTCAAACAGATCTTGGAAACGGTTCTGGCGAAGCAATCAAATGCATTTCGCCAAGCCGTCCTGGTAGAGTACCCACGCCGTGGCATGTGGGCGGTTGCATTTATCACTGGCCGAACGGAAGGCGAGGTGCAAAATCTCACCGAGGAGGAAACTACCAATGTTTTCCTGCCGACAACGCCCAACCCAACATCAGGCTTTCTGCTGTTTATTCCGAAGAAGGATCTGATACCACTTAGCATGTCGGTCGAAGAAGCCATTAAAATGGTCATTTCCGGGGGCTTGGTAACACCGCCAGACCGTCGACCCCGGTACGAACAGCTAAAGCCGAAGGTCTCAGCTGCAACCTTCGAGGATGTGGATGTCCTGCGTGAGAAGGCTCGTGCGCCCGTGTTGGTGTCAAAAAAGTAAGAGGCTTATCCGGATCGTAGATAGTGTACGGCAGCGTCACATTCGAATAGATACAGCAGCACCCGTAGAGCTTGGCCTCGCTCGCTCTCCAATTCTGGATCACGTGCGATGATTAGTTTGGCGTCGTCGCGAGCGGCTTTTAAAAGGTCACCGTGAACCGTCAAATCAGCGAGGCGGAATTCCGGAAGGCCGCTCTGCCGCGTGCCGAGCAACTCCCCGGCGCCGCGTAATCTCAAGTCTTCTTCGGCGATGCGAAAGCCGTCCTCGGTTTCGCGCAAGACGGCGATCCGCGATCGGGCAGTTTTGGTCAGTGGTGTGGCGTAAAGCAGTAGGCATGTGGACTGCCGTTCGCCTCGGCCAATACGACCGCGAAGCTGGTGTAACTGGGCAAGCCCAAAACGCTCAGCATGTTCGATAACCATGACCGTGGCCGCAGGAACGTCGACGCCGACTTCGATGACTGTGGTCGCCACTAGAAGATCAATCTTTCCTTCGATGAACTCCGCCATCACCCTGTCTTTATCTGTACCCTTCATGCGGCCATGAAGCAGGCCGACCCGATCGCCAAAGTTTTTTTGAAGTTCGGCGAACCGCTCTTCCGCGGCGGCCACGTCCAGGGTTTCTGATTCTGCTACCAGCGGGCAGACCCAAAAGGCCTTGGCCCCGCAATCCAGAGCCCGGCCGACAGCGGCGACTACTTTGTCGAGTCTGGATGCAGGCAGGGCACGGGTATCAATCGGTCTACGGCCCGCTGGCTTTTCGTCCAGGCGCGAGACGTCCATATCGCCATAGGCGGTTAACATGAGGGTGCGGGGAATAGGTGTTGCGGTCATCACCAGCACATCGACTCCACGTCCCTTGGAGGACAAGTTGAGACGCTGATGCACACCGAACCGGTGTTGTTCGTCGATTACGGCCAAGGCAAGGTTGTGAAAGGCGACTTCCTGCTGGAACAGCGCGTGGGTTCCAATGACCAAGGCGATCTCACCGTTTGCTAGGCCGTCAAGTACGGCCTGACGTGACTTTCCTTTATCGCGGCCCGTCAGTAGTGCCACAGAGACCCCGGCGCTCTCAGCGAGTGGCGCAATGGTCGCCATATGCTGTCGGGCAAGGATGTCTGTCGGCGCCATGAGTGCCGCCTGACAGCCGGCCTCGACAGCGGTTAGCATGGCCATGAGCGCGACGACGGTCTTGCCGCTGCCGACGTCGCCTTGAAGCAGCCTTAGCATACGGCCCGAATTCCCCATATCGGCGACGATTTCTGCCAGAGCCATGGTCTGTGATGAGGTAAACGCGAAAGGTAGCGTTGCGATAATTTTTTCACGTAAGATGCTATTACCAAAAATGGTGCGGCCGGGAAGACGACGCAGGCTGCGCCGAACTAGGGATAAAGCAAGTTGATTGGCAAGCAGCTCGTCATAAGCCAGGCGTGCACGGTGCGGTGACGCGGGATCCAGTTCAGCGTATCCGGTGGGAACGTGGGCGGTGCGCAGGGCATTTCGCCAGCTTAGCCATCCGTTTCGAGCCAGGTACGAGGAATCCTGCCATTCAGGAAATTCAGGAGCCCGGTCAAGAGATGCGGATATCGCTTTTCCCAAAACCTTGAGGCTGACACCGCCAGTGAGGGGGTACACCGGTTCGACCGTTTTTATTGCCTCGGCCTGTTCCAGTGGGACGATATGGTCGGGATGTGGCATCTGAAGGGTATCACCATAGCGCTCAACCGTGCCGCTGATGACTCGGTCGGCACCGTCTGGAAGGATACGTTTGAGGTAGTCTTCGCGTGCGTGGAAGAAGATAAGAACGATGGGGGCAGATTCGTCTGCGCATATAACGCGGTACGGCTGGCGTTGGCTGTGCGGCGGTTCGTGCCACTGGACGTTAACAGTGAGCGTCGCCACTTCGCCGGGTGTGGCATCGGCGACCTTTGGTGCATTGCGACGGTCAATGATGTCGATGGGCAGATGCCAGAGAAAGTCGATGATCCGCGAGCCCACTGGTTTCTCCAGCACCTTGGCGATACGTGGCCCGATTCCCGGAAGTCCAGTGACCGGGGCGAACAGGCTGAAAAGAATTTGTGGGCGCATAATATTCGATACCGGGTCTGGTGGTGCTGACAGGTGCGTCGCGAGGTTCTATATCCTATGTCTGACTAGCGTGCGCTGATTCCGTTTCTAATCTATAGGGGAAAATATCCTTGGACTCCCGACGTAAACGCATCATCTTCCGCAGCCAGCACCGCGGTATGGTAGAAACTGATTGGTTTCTCGGTCGGTTTGCCGAACACTTTATTTCTGACATGACGGATGCACAGCTTGACCTATTTGAGGCTCTATTAGAGGTTGGCGATAATGATGTATTTAGTTGGGTGAGTGGGCGAGAGCCTGTTCCGTCAGAATACCAGAATGATGTTATGGATCTTCTGATCGACTTTAACCACCGCCGGTAAAGATTTGGAAAAATTTAAATATAATCTATCTCCAGGTTTGAATCTGGCGATTGGAGGCGCACCGGAAGGAATCGACGCTCACGTGTTGGCCGACCTTGCCCGCGGAGGTCAAGACGTGCTGTTTATCGCTCGAGACGATATCGGCGCTGCGACGTTGCTGGAATCTTTGGCATTCTTTTCACCGACCATCGAACGCATTGGCTACCCTGCTTGGGATTGCTTGCCCTATGATCGTGTCTCGCCCCGAGGCGAGATAGTGGCTCGACGTATTGACGCGCTGATGAAGCTTCTGCAGCCGTCGCCATCATCTGGGCGAATCATTGTTGCGACTGTCGCCGGCATTCTGCAACGTACGGTGCCAAAGGATTATTTTGTAGGCGCGATCTTGCATATTTCATCCGGCCGAGACGTCCCACCTGAGAAGCTGACGGCATACCTTGGCGATAATGGTTATGTCCGCAGCGATACAGTTCGGGAGCCCGGAGAATTCGCGGTCCGTGGTGGCATCATCGACCTTTACCCGACGGGCGAGGTGAGCCCCCTTCGTCTTGATTACTTTGGAGACGAACTGGAACGAATCCGAGTATTCGATGCGGCAACTCAGAGAACAACTGGAGAGTCTGCTGAGTTTCTCTTGCGCCCGGTCGGTGAGATTCGTTTGGATGCTGACTCTATAAGTCGTTTCCGCACGTCCTATCGTAACCTGTTTGATACCACGGGCGATGATGATCCCCTCTATCAGGCGGTCTCCGCTGGGAGGCGTCACGCTGGAATGGAGCACTGGCTGCCACTGTTCTTCGATCGGTTGGAGACATTGTTCGACTACGTTACAGACGGTGCCATTATTCTTGGTCATCAGGTCGATCAGGCCATCGAGGCGCGCCTCGGCTTGATCGGTGAATATTATGCCGCCCGCCGCACTTTTTCTGGCGGGGGTTCTGCAGCGGGTGGCACCCTTTATCGAGCGATTCCGCCTGACCGCCTCCATCTCGATGATAACCAGTGGCGGCAGATTTTGACCGACCGTGCGGTTGCTACCCTATCCCCATTCGCGCCGCCGGAGGGGCTGGTCGGTGCATTTGATGCTGGCGGCCGCCTTGGGCGGGATTTTGCCGATGTCCGTGTGCGCCCCGAGGCTAATATTTATGATGCGGTTTGCGCTTACGCGCGCGTCGAGATCGCCGCGGGTAGGCGCTTTGTTGTGGCCGCCTATACGGCAGGCTCTCGCGACCGTCTCGGCCATCTGCTTTCTGAGCACGGACTAGGCGGACAGGCAGCTGTCGAGACTTGGGATGACCTCTCTAGTATAGCCCCTGGGATTGTTGCGCTGGGCGTTCTGGGTATAGATCACGGCTTCACGAGCTGCGACCTGACCGTGCTGGCAGAACAAGACATCCTTGGCGATCGCATGGTGCGCCTGGCAGGCCGCCGGTCGCGACCGGCGAATGTCTTGGCCGAGGCCTCCAGTATTGAAGAGGGTGATCTTGTTGTTCACGCCAACCATGGTATCGGTCGCTACGATGGCCTTGTCACCATTGCGGTTGGCGGCGCACCTCACGATTGCTTACGCATTCGATATGCGGGTAATGACAAGCTTTTCCTTCCGGTTGAAAACATCGAGCTCCTAAGCCGGTTTGGTTCAGAAGAAGTGGGTGCCCAACTTGATCGTCTGGGGGGCGCTGGCTGGCAGGCCCGTAAGGCGCGCATGAAGCAGCGCATCCGTGAGATGGCGGACGAACTGATTCGTATCGCCGCGGCACGCGAGCTGAAACCGGCGGCGCGCATGGTGCCGGCGGAAGGTCTATTTGATGAATTCTGCGCCCGCTTTCCATTTGAAGAGACGGAAGACCAACTCCGCGCCATCACCGATACTTTGGATGACTTGGCGAGCGGTCGACCGATGGATCGGCTAATTTGCGGCGATGTCGGATTCGGCAAGACAGAGATCGCGCTTCGTGCTGCATTCGTAACAGCCATGATGGGGAAACAGGTCGTAGTTGTCGTGCCGACAACGCTGTTGGCACGACAACACTTCATTACATTTAAGGAGAGGTTTTCTCAGTACCCTATTAGAATAGAACAATTATCAAGATTGATCGCTAGCCGTGATGCAAGTGCAATACGTGCCGGCTTAACCGACGGTACGGTTGATATTGTCATCGGGACGCATGCATTGTTGGCAAAGTCGATCCGCATTAATGATCTTGGCCTCCTTATCGTCGATGAAGAACAGCATTTTGGTGTTTCCCATAAGGAACAGCTGAAGCAACTTAAGGCCGATGTGCATGTTCTAACCCTGACGGCGACACCTATCCCGCGCACTCTGCAGCTTGCCCTGACGGGTGTGCGCGGCATGAGCCTGATCGCTACGCCCCCCATCGATCGGCTGGCGGTGCGCACGTTTGTGCTGCCCTATGACCCGGTGATCGTGCGTGAGGCAATCCTGCGGGAGCATTTTCGTGGGGGACAGTCATTCTATGTATGCCCGCGTATTGAGCATATTGACCGGGTTGCGGAGCGATTGCGCAAACTGGTGCCGGAGGTGAAGCTTGTCTCTGCCCATGGGCGAATGACGCCGACGCAATTGGAAGAGACCATGACTGCCTTTTCCGATGGCGCTTATGATGTTCTGCTCTCTACGAGTATCATCGAATCGGGGCTTGATCTGCCGTCGGTCAACACCATCATCATTCACCGCGCCGATATGTTTGGCCTAGCGCAGCTTTACCAGCTGCGCGGCCGTGTGGGACGGTCGAAGGTCCGTGCATACGCCTATTTGACCCTGCCGCCGGGCCAAAAACTAACTAAGACAGCGGAAAGGCGCCTGGAGGTCATGCAGACATTGGATGCCCTTGGAGCCGGATTTTCGCTTGCTAGCCATGATCTTGATATCCGTGGTGCTGGTAATCTGCTTGGTGAGGAGCAGTCAGGCCATATCCGCGAGGTCGGTATCGAGCTCTATCAGCAGATGTTGGAAGAAGCGGTGGCTGAGGCAAGGGGTGGAGATGGCACCGCATTCGAGGAGGAAGAATGGAGTCCGCAGATCAGCACGGGTATGCCGGTGTTAATTCCCGAAAGTTACGTCGCCGATCTCGGTGTTAGGTTGGAGCTTTATAGGCGTATCGCCAGATTGTTGCCCGAGGAGGGTGTCGACGCCTTTGCCGCGGAAATGATTGATCGCTTCGGGCCGCTACCCGCCGAAGTGGAAAACCTGCTGCAGACTGTTACCATCAAGCATCTATGCCGCGCGTCAGGAGCGGAAAAAGTCGAGGCTGGCCCAAAAGGGGCTGTCGTTGCATTCCGCGACAACCGATTCGCGAACCCAGCTGGCCTTGTCAGCTTTATTACTGACCAGGCGGGAACCGCCCGCCTGCGGCCTGATCACCGTATGGTTCTAAGCCGCGACTGGGAACGCCCTGCGGATAGGTTGGCAGGCTTGCGCCGGTTGATGCAGGTCTTGGCGGAGATTGCAGCAGCAGCCTAAGAAAATGACTATACGTGTGATCTTTTATGACGGCGATCTGATATTCTATCATGAATGAGGGGAAGGGGCCGTGGAATAGCTTATTTTAGTCTGGACCGGCGGTATTATCCTTTCGGAATAGGGTTGAGCCTGTTCCCTCGCTCTAGCGTTCTGCTATACTTTAGCCACAGTCACGAAGCAGCGTTATTAAGCTATTAAAGGAGGCTAGGGCAGGCATGAGCGACGTCGGAAATGGTCCTGACGACGACACTCTAAATTTCGGCCTTGCTATTAAGAGCCGGCCCAAGACTAAACAGCCGGCTATGTACAAGGTATTGATGTTAAATGATGACTACACGCCTATGGAGTTCGTTATTCATGTGCTGGGATGTTTCTTTAGCATGGGGCACGAAAGTGCAACGCAGGTTATGCTGCACGTCCATCAGCGCGGCGTTGGCATATGCGGCGTTTACACCTACGAAATTGCCGAGACCAAGGCAAATCAGGTAATGG
>Ga0302127_10000244_pt1 | contig 28635 bp, 14 predicted proteins | sample CB4_SCM_MG_FD_204452 | JGI IMG/M metagenome (GOLD analysis project Ga0302127, IMG submission 204452) | Marine microbial communities from Western Arctic Ocean, Canada - CB4_SCM | ecosystem: Environmental > Aquatic > Marine > Oceanic | place: Canada: Western Arctic Ocean | collected 2017-09-24
TATGTATGCCGGTCCCCACAGTTCTTATGTCCCCAAAGAGTTCAGTCCGGGAAATCGTTATGCATCGATGACGGATTTGGGATTCGTCGTAGTTAAAATGGATGGAATGGGCACGGCCAACCGCTCCAAAGCATTCCATGACGTCTGCTGGCATAATCTCAAAGATGCCGGCTTTCCGGACAGGATCTTGTGGCACCAGTCCGTCGCGGAAAAATATACATGGTATGACACTTCCCGAGTGGGGATTTATGGAGGTTCGGCTGGGGGACAAAGCTCTACCGGTGCGTTGTTGTTTCATCCAGATTTCTACAAAGTAGCTGTTTCATCGTGCGGTTGTCATGACAATCGGATGGACAAGGCCTCTTGGAATGAGCAGTGGATGGGCTATCCCGTCGGACCACATTATGCTGCTTCCTCGAATATCGACAATGCGCATCATTTACAGGGAAAATTGATGTTGATCGTCGGCGAACTTGACACAAATGTACCTCCGGAATCAACAATGCGACTCGTTGCAGCACTGATTAAAGCCAATAAGGATTTCGACTTGATTGTAATTCCCGGCGGAGGACATGGTGACGGAGGCCGTTATGGAGACAGACGTCGCAAGGATTTCTTCCGAAAAAATTTGCTCGGGCTGGAGTCACCGGACATAAATGCGGTTCCCTAAGAGCACAAATTATTTTTCGCCCGTCTCGTCAGGTTGAGATTTATTTGCCCGCCACACTTGCTGACTCATTGTCGGATAATCTGTCAACATACCATCGGCACCTGCTGCTTGAGTTTGCTGCCAAGCACTGGGGTTCCGCCGGTTCTCACCAGCTCCCGCGTAGTTGAATAGAGCTTGCTTGTGGTGTTGATGTAATCGATCCACATCTTCCTTGGTTGGAGTGTAGGTCAACAGAAAGACATCTAAGAAATTTTCCTCGAGCCTTTCGGTGACCGACGCTCGGTTTACATTTTGACCAATCCGCACACGTGGATTAAGTTGTTTGAGACGCTCACTCACTTCCCGGCTTTGATCAAATGCAAAAGAATTGTCAAGCATGCCATACTTGACCATCAGGGCAACTAGTTTTCGTTCACCATCGCGGGTGATTTGTTTTACATTCAATGCAATAATCGTCGGACCTTGTTTCCGTTTTTGGATCAACTTAAACGTCTCTTCTAACGTGGGTACCTGTACGTCTTGGTATCCAACATCAAACCAACTTCCAGCATCCAGCTTTTTGACTTCGGCCAAAGTCACGTCACGGATCGACTTGTTCGGACCATTTGTTGTCCGTTGTAAATTATCATCATGTATGACAACAAGATGACCATCAGAAGTCGTGCGGATGTCGAGTTCAATTCCCATGCGCAATTCTAGACACGCAGCAAACGCAGGCAGGGTATTCTCAGGGGCATGCCTTAACAGCCCACGATGGGCAATCGCAATCGGGTCCGCAGCAAACGCGGAGTTAAGCAGTATTAGAAATAACGCTAAACCTAAAGTCGGTCGAACCATAACAACACCATCACGTTGTAAATTTTCTAGAGCACTAATTCTTTGATGACTTGTGCCGGAAGCACACCAGTGAGCCGTTGATTTAAGCCTTGGTACTTGTATGACAATTGTTCGTGATCGTAACCCAACAGTTGCATAACTGTTGCATGGAAATCACGAATGTGGACTGGTTTATCAACGATGTTGTAGGAGAAGTCATCGGTTTCCCCATAGATTGTACCGCCCTTAGCACCACCACCTGCCATCCACATGCTGAAACATCGAGGATGGTGATCGCGACCATAATTGGTCATCGAAAGAGTTCCTTGCGAATAAATGGTACGGCCAAACTCGCCACCCCAGATAATTAACGTATCCTCAAACATCCCCCGTTGTTTTAAGTCTTCAATCAACGCTGCACAGGGTTGATCCACATCTTTACATTGGCTTGGCATCCGTCCTGCTACGTTACCGTGATGGTCCCAATTGTTGTGATAAATCTGGATAAAGCGTACACCGCGCTCAGCCAATCTCCGAGCCATCAAGACGGTATTAGCGAACGTACCCAACTTCTTCGCTTCTTCACCGTACAACTTAAACGTGTGATCCGACTCAGTACTTAAATCCGTCAACTCAGGCACACTAGCCTGCATTTTAAACGCCATCTCGTATTGTCGAATCCGAGTTTGCGTTTCTGGGTCACCGACCGCTTTAAAATTAATCTCATTTAAAGCATTGATATTGTTGATTGTACTTTTGCGGATCGCCGCAGGAACGCCGTCTGGATTATTAATATATAGAATCGGATCACCGGCACTGCGGAATGAGACGCCCGCGTGTTCACCAGGCAAATACCCGCTTCCCCACAACCGAGACGAGATCGCTTGCTCTTGGTCACGATTACTAGGCACTGCAACTAACACCACAAATGCTGGAAGATTCTCGTTATCAGATCCTAATCCATACGAGGCCCAAGATCCTATACACGGTCGACCCGGAACTTGATTCCCAGTCTGCATCGCAGCGATCGCTGGTTCATGATTAATCGCTTCGGTGTGCAGTGTCCGCATCCAACAGATGTCGTCTGCTTTTTTTGCTAGGTTCGGCAAGAGTTCCGTATTCATCATCATGCCACATTCACCTGCGGCGGCGAACTTGAATTTCGAGGGCGCAACGGGGAATCTCTTTTGGCCACTGGTCATGGTCGTCAGTCGTTGACCTTTACGAATCGAAGCTGGCAGTTCTTTGTCGTAAAAATCTTTCATCTTGGGTTTGTGATCAAATAAATCCATCTGCGCCGGACCACCGACCATGTGTAAATATATTACGCGTTTCGCTGTTGCGGGGAAGTGAGTTTTAACAACGCCTTCACCCGCTGCTGCGGACGAACTACTGCTTAGCAGTGAACCGAGGGCGGCAGTCCCTAACAGATTCTTACCCTGCGAGAAAAATTGTCGACGAGTTTGCAACGTTTTATATTCTTCAATGATATTCATAGGATGTTCCAATACACCTTAATTCTCGGGTAATATTTTATTGGTCTCTGTTCGTTGATTACTTTACAGTTCTTACTTGTTAAGGACTTCATCTAAATTCAAGAGCTGATTACAAACCATCGTCCAAGTTGCTAGTGTTACATCGTCCATCGATTCATCAACTTTCGATTCACCGACTGCCAAGAGCAATTTCGCGTCATCTGCGTGGGCTTGATAGTATTCGAGCAAATACTGTTTACTAGATTGAACAATCTCTAATTCGCGATCTTTCAAGGCTCTACTGAGCGCACGGTCCGTGATAAAGTCAATCAATGCTTGGTCGCTGCCGTCTGTTTTGATGAGCGCAAGTTCAGCAAGTTTTCGAGCGGCCTCGACAAATTGTGGGTCATTTAAAGTAATCAAAGCCTGCAGCGGTGTGTTCGTACGTTCTCGACTCACAGCACAATACTCGCGACTTGGTGCATTAAACGCCACCATGTTTGGCGGTGCTGCCATTCGTTTCCAAAAGTGGTATACCGTACGGCGGTATAGATTCTCGCCTTTGTCCTGAACATAATTTCGAGTATCGCCACCGGATAAGCCAACAACATCCCAAATACCTGTTGGTTGATATGGCTTAGTACCTGGCCCATACATTTTGCGTGACAATAGTCCGCTTACAGACAGCGCATAGTCTCGCACCATTTCTGCATCCATGCGGAAACGTGGACCACGCGAAAACAATACATTATCACGATCTAACTCTAACTTCTGTTGAGTTACAGTCGCCGCTTGGCGATAAGTCGCACTGGTCAGCATTACCTTAAACAGCTTTTGCACGTCCCAGCCGCTGTCACGAAACTCGAGTGCCAACCAGTCCAATAACTCTGGGTGGCTTGGGTCGGCGCCCATCACGCCAAAATCCTCCGGCGTGGTTACAATTCCACGGCCAAAGATTTCTTGCCAAAAGCGATTCACGGTGACTCGCAGCGTAAGTGGATTCGCTGGATCAACAATCCACTTGGCCAACCCCAGACGATTATTGGGTAAATCATCGGCGAATGGATGCAACGAAGCTGGAGTGGCAGCAGAAACCTGTTCACCTTTTTTATCATATTCGCCTCGCATCAGAATATAAGCCATCGCATCCGAGCCTTGCTTCTCGACTTGGACATGCGTCACGGGACTCCGAGTCTCAATTGCCGCTTTTTCTTTTTCTAGATCACCAAGTATTTTTTGGAGTTTTGGATACTGTTGATCGTTATTATTCAAGTAATAGTTCAATAAGGTTTGATTCTGTTCTTTCGTTCGATCTGCCTGAGCAATCGCGAGAATATCCTGCAGTGGTGCGGCTTCACCGATGGTCTTGACGTCTTGTGGGGATAATTGGTGATCATAGATACGAACATCTTGCACGCTGCCACCTTCAAAAACGGCGCCTTGGCTACGCTGCCCTACTCTCAATGGCGTCTTGGTGCGAATCGTTGCGTCCGGTTTGATGTTGTTTGTGGCAACGGTTAATTTAGATTCCACGCCGTTAACGTATATTTTGATGCTCTCTGGCTTGGCAGTTCCATCATAAGTCACAAACACATGTTGCCATTTCCCAGCCTTTACTTGAGCCCCTGCAGTGATGACCTTGATTGCATTATCTGGCCATTCTTGAACCAAATGCACAGCAAACTCGCCTCGGTCTTGCCATAAATCCCAACCGCGATGCTTGGCTTGTTCGTCCATCCGAGCAATGATCCCGCTGCCCCCATCAGCCTTTACAGTTTTAACCCAAGCCCCATAGCTGAACGCTTGGTCGATTTCAAAATCGCCCAGCCCGCCAAGATCAAATGTATTGCCCTCTTTAATTACTGGTGCCGAGGCAGTCCGTCCATTGGCAACCCAAGTCACATTACCTGTTACTTTAACGGGATCCGCGTCTGCGATTTGATTTGTAACAGTGTTTCCCGAACCTTCATTTAGCGGCAGGTTAACCAGCAATCCGTTCGTCGGCAATTCTAGCGGGACGGATTCTTTTTCCGTTACGTCAAGCCATTTATTAAACCCAGCTTGGGCAATTAGTTTTCTTTCATCGCGAGCTTTCCCAGCCGCTGTGATTGCCGCAGGTAATGCTGCCAGTCTTTCTCGATCTGCTTCTAAGGGGACCTTGATGACTGGGCCGCGACCATCTTTGATATTCCCATCCTTGGGACCTTGGGTCGTGTTACGAAAGAATGCTGCCAGTGAATAATAGTCCTTCATCGTGATCGCATCAAACTTGTGATCATGACATTGAGCACAGTTCGTCGTTAAACCAAAATAGACCCAACCGATCGTTTGCACTCGATCCGCAGCGTAATTGGCAAGATTTTCTTCGTCAATCGTACCACCTTCGTTCGTGGTAATATTGCACCGCTGAAATCCTGTCGCAATGAGTTGGTCAGTTGATGGTTTTGGCAGCAAGTCACCGGCAATTTGCTCAACGGTAAATTGATTAAACGGTTGATTGGCATTGAATGAACGAATCACCCAATCGCGATAAGGCCACATCTCACGATAGTTATCAAAGTGCAGGCCATGCGTGTCCCCATAGCGAGCTGCGTCAAGCCAATACCGTGCACGGTGTTCGCCCCACGCTGATGTCTGCATCAAGTTGTCGATCCAATCACCGAGCACGTTGTCTTTAGTCTCTTTGCTGCCACGATACGCCGACACAAAAGCGGCGACGTCTTCAGCGGCCGGAGGCAAACCTGTGATATCTAGGTGTACGCGGCGAAACAATTTAGCAGGTGTAGCCTCGGCTGCGGGTGATAAACCGGCTTGCTGCAAGCGAGCCAATACAAATCTATCAATGCCATTTTTGGCCCAACTCTTTTTACGAACCTTGGGGAGTTCCGATTGGTGTGGTGCAATCAACGACCAATGGCGTTCGTATTGAGCGCCTTGGGATATCCAACGTTTGAGGATTTCTTTTTCGTCCGCTGTGAGTGTTTTCTTAAGCTCCGCTGGCGGCATGACCAGTTCGACATCATCGGTCAACACGCGGTTAATCATTTCACTGTCGTCAGGTTGGCCCGCGACGATTGCGCCAATGTCGATTGCCACGTCACGTTGGTCTAAACGTAAATCGGCTTTTCGCGCGGCGCTATCCGCACCATGACAAGCAAAGCAATTTTCTGCCAGTATTGGCAACACATCTCGATTGTATTGCAACGGTTCCGCTGCCTGTATCATTCCCACAAATGCGAAGCAAATCGCAAGTGAGAATAGTGAACGCCAAATGCATTGCTGTTTCATATTGATTCTCGTAAATCTCATTGGTTATATTATTTCCCAAAACTAATTATCACATGATTGCGCAATCAAGTCAGGTAGTGACAATGGTCCCACCCCTATTATACGTGCTTATTCATGGCTTTATTCGCCCACCTACGCGGCCCGCCGAGCGGAGCGGGTAAACTCACTTAACTTGCACGGAAACGTGCACACCACTTTTATTGGACGTTACGACATCTAACAAGTCATCGCCGTTTAAATCACCCACCCAAAACTGAGTACCTACACCAGATTGTTGGTGAATAACCCGCGGGATATATGACGTTAAGCCACTCGAGTCCCTTTTTGCTTCAAACCAATAAACAACCGCCGGTTGGTCGGAGCCGGGGTCACCTTTAGGCCCATGAGCCCAGAAGCGTTTGCCCGTAATGATATCCCGTAAACCATCTCCGTTAATATCACGGAAATGTAACGCATGCGTTTGAGACACGAGGTCGGGAAACAAGTCATGACGAACAAACTTTATCTCTTCTGATTCCTCACCATCACCAACTTGCTGATGCCACCAAATACCAAACTGATGAGCACTACTGCTGATAATATCTACCGCACCATCACCATTTACATCAGCTGTTACCATGTTGGCACAAGCTGGGCCTAGGTTTGCAGCATGAAAAGTCCACGGTTTATCAGAAACCTCCTCAGGCTGCTGCCACCATCCATTGGTACAAATCACGTCCGCACGCTCGTCACCGTTAATATCACCCACACCCAAGCCATGTGAAAATCGATTCGTACCTGGAGCAGGTTGGCCGGCGCGTCCCCTACGACTAATTGGATGCATCGTCCACTTTTCAGTAGGATCATCGGCGGGACTGAACCACGCCATGGTGCCCTCGTTCATTCGCCCAGCAGGTTCCCATCCCATAACAAGTACACGTTGGCCCGAACCGAACAAATCTTCGTACACCACCGTTTCATTACAGGCACTGTGCCAAATCACATGTTTCTTCCAATGCCCATCGGCACCCTGTGGGTTCTCGTACCAATAACACGGAGTTCCGGGAAATCCAATGACAATCAAGTCAGGCCATTGGTCATGATTCACGTCATCTACAAAGCAGGCAAAGTTTGCGCTGTACCCATGGGCACCGTCGCCATTATCAATCACTGGAGCAATCTCATGTGGTGTCCAATCCGGTGCTTCGTACCAGAGTTCCCCAACAACAACATCTTGCTTACCATCTCGGTCCATATCAGCAACCGCCACACCTTCACTGCGAAACCGACCATCAACCCGTTCGGTGGACCATTTGACGTTGGATGGTTCTACTTTTCGCTGCGAATTTAAGTAAGCCGCGAGGTCGTAAAAATCCTGCGGCGACAACTCAGACGCAATGTTCTCGGGCATGATCGATATCTTTGACTTCATCTGTTTATCGATTTCATCTTCTTGAATCCGAATTTCTTCACCTTTCTGATTTACAACAACCAGCGTCTGGCCTTCTTTGCGACGATGTAAGCCGGTTATAATCCGGCCGCTGTCTAATATGTAAATCGACGTTTGAAACGCAATATCAACATTACGGCTTGGATCCAACAAATCTTCAATAATTCGCTCCAATCCTCGATTACCAATTCCATCTAAATGTGGTCCCACGACCGCACCACGACCCAATATTTGATGGCAGGCAGCACATTTCTGAATAAACAACTGTTTACCTCGAGCGACTACCGGTTCCGCCGATACATAACCGTCCGTCCGCAGTGCAATAAGTTCTTTGATCTGTTGGTTCAGCGGCGGCAATCTCTGAGTTAATACACCGACTCGTTCTGTTGCATTTTTCAGCTTGGTTGCCACAAGCGTTCGCACGAGCAAATCGTTTTGCAATAACCGAGCGGACGCGTTACCGTTTTCAACCAGCCCCAACAACAGCTCTCCACCGGCAGCCGTCGAAGCCAATAATTCAGCAAGTTGCCGTTGCAGACGAGTCGGCACTGTCTGCATCACTTTGCTGAGAATAACTGTGGCTTGCTGGTTACTTTTATTACGACCCCACAATCCACAAATCTCAGTACGTAAACTTGTAGCGACAACACCTTCATCGATCAGCGTCGCTAAGGCTATCAACTCCTGCGTAGTGCCAAACTGATTGAGCGACTCTGCTGCCGACCGGCGTACAGACCAATCAACATTGTCGGCTAACACCAACTGCTGCAAAACGGACTTTAAATTCTCTAACTGCAAGGTCCCGACCAACACAGCAGCGGTCTTCAGTCGCTCGGTAATCTGCGCTGGGGCCACAGTAGGAACAGCAACAACCGCCGGTGAGAACCTCGCTACGGCAAGCCACGCAAATGCATTGATCGTCATGCCATCCACAATTTCAACGAAAGCTCGTTGCCCTTTGAATTCACTCAGATCCCAATCGACAAGTGCCCCGAGATCGCTACGGGGTGGAAATACTTTGCGAACGACTTCATTCGTATCCGCTAATCGCAATTGCACATAGTTGGCCTCGCTAGCATCATCCTTTGGAAAACCGCGATGTCCGCAAATATAGAATTGCAGGCGTGCTGGAGTCACAAAGGTCTTGCTACGTAGCGTGCCTGTTTTCGCCTCGCCACCCAACAAGCTACTTAAATACATCACCCCCTGTACGCCATCCGCTGAATTTCGTGGCTGTAAACCCCAGGGATTACTCGCACCACTATTGGCCCACCCAGCAACATTTGAATCAATCGACAACAATAAACGTTCCGCCAGTACTTTCCCCCATTGCTGAACCGCAGCCGTCTGCGGCTCGCCCCGCTGCTGCAGGCTTTGTTGAACAGACAGTAACAGCGTCAACTGCAGATCTAAGTCGTGCGACACACTTTCCTGAGCAACTTGTACAACTCGTTCGATTTGTTCAAATGCCAAATACTTCGCCGCGTGTGATAAATAGTCGCGCGCAACAGCTGAGGAGATTTCTTGATTTCCTTGGTTTTCCACCAAGTAGGCAACAAGAAATTCTGCCGATTCACTCGACTGTACACCCAGCGCGACCGCTGCAATCGTCTGATTATCTGCAGCACTTAAGGTCAACTGTTGAATCTGCGCAAATGTTTCGTTAACTTGAAGTTGGTTCCGCAAAGCAAGCCGGCAAGCGTGACGCAAATGTGCATCGGCCGTGGGAATCGTCTGCAGAGCATCCAACAAAGGACGTACGGTTTTTGCATCTGGGTGCTGGGCAATAGCCCCAGCAGCACTTCGCCGCACCAACGGGTTTTCATCCTGTAATCCGGTAATGACCCCCTGCCTTAGCTCTGAACTCCAACTCGAGGATTCTGAAATCATTCGCATCGCATGATTTCGCACGAGCGCATTTTTGTCGATTGCGGCAGCCAACAACTGCAGCGAGGTAGTTTTTCCCAATCGGTGCAGCACCCACAGTGCATGCACTCGAGTCGTCGCGGATTCCACATCGCTCACCGCTTTTACAAGTTCAGGTATAGCCTCGATACCAACACGATCAGACAATTGGTCCGTCGCCAACATACGCCGTGTTAAATCTGAATCAGCAAGGGTCGCAATTAGCTCCTGAGTCGATGCAACGCTTAAATCGACAACGTTACTTAGTTTTGTGTCCGATCCGGCACCCGCTTCAGTATAAGTTACTCTCCAAATCCTGCCTGATGTGCGATCTCTACCTGGGTGATCCAGTGCTACTTCATAGTGGCCAATAATGCGGTTATAGAAATCTGCGATATACAACGCACCATCTGGACCTACTTGAATATCAACGGGACGAAACCAGGGGTCGCTACATTTGAGAAAGTCCGTCATTTCTAAGGCTTTGGGTGTCGAACCGTGCCACTGCAGCGAGTCTCTATTAATCCGACTCGTCATCACATTGCCGACGAAGATATTGTTTCGAAATTCCTTCGGAAACTGATGTCCTGTGTAATACCCGACACCTGAGATCGCGGTACTGCCATGTTCGTGGTCCATCACCGGTTGAACATACCCAAGACCATCATGAGGCTTGCCGAAGCTAGGATAATAACCATTTCGCATCAACATCGATAGCGGTTTACTGTGACAGTCGGCATTAAAAATATCCCCGTCAGCTGTAAATGCCATGCCGAAAGGATTTACCTGGCCCCAAGTAAACTGTTCCACACGAGAACCGTCCAATCGCACGCGGTAAGTATTACCGCTGTTGAGTTGAATACGGCTCCCGTCGGTACCTGCAATCGTGGAGTCATTATTAAAACCATGGCAAATATAGAGCCAACCGTCAAAACCACGAGTGAACCCGTTCTGCATACCATGTACATCTCGAGGTGCGCCCAAGGGCCCATACAGTACTTCTCGTTTGTCTGCTTTACCATCTCCGTTTGTATCTTGTAAAAACAAAATGTTGGGGATGCTGTAGACAACCACACCATTCTTATAAGGATACAATCCCATCGGAATATTTAGTCCTTCGGCAAATTTCGTGACTTTGTCGTAACGACCATCGCCAGACGTGTCTTCGAGGACTGAGATTGAATCTCGCCCTTTGCCCACCTCGGCCGCGTAGGGATACTCAACCGAACCTGCCACCCAGAGTCGACCACGAGCGCCAAATGCCATATTGATAGGCTTGGGAATATGCGGTTCCGACGTTACTAATTCAATTTCAAAGCCGTCCGGTAGTTGAAATTTCTTCTGTTGCTCTGCTGGAGGCAAGGGATCCGTGGCCCGAATACTCGTGGCGAATGGATTTGGTGGGGTAGGTTGAGCACTAGCAGATTGCACTGTAAAACCAACGAATAAACCAAAACAAAACAATCGTTTTACAAAATGATAAAGCATCTTAAACTCCCTTTTTCTTGCGTATGCTCAATGAACGGCACATATAAACCATAGGCGATTAAAATAAAGCTTGTCAATAAGCGCACACATTCTAGCCGCTTGTTGGACGACCTCATTTCCCGTTAAAATGAAACCAAGCAAATAAACTACTTCGTTGTCTAATCGGAAATTCACACGCCATGATCCATCGTCAGAACAAGCGACAAAATATCTTCTTATGTTTAGCACTTGCAGTAGGCATGGTTTGCTTGGTTGCTGGGAAAACTACCGCTGCTGAAACGACTACTACTAAGAATAACGTCGCACCTCTCAAAGTGCTAATGGTTACCGGTGGCAGCAGCCATGATTACGACAACCAAAAGAACATCCTCGAGAAAGGTATTACAGCGCGTGCCAATGTCCAGTGGACGATCGCTCATCAGGGCGGTAAGGATCGCAATCAAATGATTGAGTTATTCAAATCTCCGGACTGGGCAGCCAAGTACGATATTGTTGTCCACAACCAATGTTTTGGTGGAGTAACGGATGTCGCCTTTGTGGAACGCGTTGCTCAAGCACATTACGCTGGAGTACCTGCCGTCATTATCCACTGCACCGTGCACAGCTATCGTCATGCCAAAACAGATGCTTGGCGAAAAGTTATCGGCGTAAGTTCCTTTAGCCATGAAAAACACCGCCCCTTGGCAGTTCGAAATCTACAAGTCGAGCACCCAATCATGCAGGGATTTCCGAAAGTGTGGAATACACCCAACGGTGAGCTCTATAAGATTGACAAGATGTGGCCCAATTGCAAAGCGCTGGCAACCGCTTTTGGCGAAGACACCCAAAAAGATCATACTTGCATTTGGACCAACACCATCGGAAAAGGTAAAGTCTTTGGCACTACGATTGGTCATCACAACGAGACCATGAGTACTGATGTTTATCTCGACCTAGTCACCCGTGGCATGTTGTGGGCCTGCGATAAACTCGATGACTCCGGAAAACCTAAATCCGGCTACGGACCCGTCAAAACAAAATAGACCATCTGTGGTCATTTCGGCCGAGTCTGTGCTGTGTATAGTTTGAGCACCCTGTAAATGGGATATTGCTGAATTGGCCGTTTTGTTATTTATACAGAAACGGAATAAATCAGGCCCATCTAGTTACAGACCATATTAACCGTGCTTCCTTTTAAATACCGCAGTGATATCGATGGATTACGAGCAGTCGCTGTGCTGTTGGTGCTGCTTTTCCACGCAGACTGCGGTTTTTCTGGTGGATATATCGGCGTCGATGTGTTCTTTGTGATTTCCGGATTTTTGATTACTGGTTTGATCATCAAGAATCAACAAAGAGCGCAATTCAGTCTGGCGAGGTTCTGGAGTCGCCGTATCAAACGTATTGTGCCTGCGGCATTTGTCGTTGTCGTTGTGACATTATTGGCCGGTGCTTGGATACTTCTTCCAGAGGATTACGAGCAGCTCGCCGAATCGACCATTTATCAGCAATTGATGTTGGCCAACAATTTCTTTTATCAAAACCTCAACTACTTTGACGGCCCCTCAGAAACAAAGGCTCTGCTACATACTTGGTCACTCGCCGTCGAAGAACAATTCTACTTGGTGTTCCCGCTTCTTTTGATATTCTTGCGTCGTTACTCCAACCGAACGGCCGCTTCGATTCTAGCCACCCTTGCTATTTCATCGTTTGCCTACAGTCATTGGGCCACCGGCAACGCACCCTCGGCTGCGTTCTTTTTACTACCGTCACGAATGTGGGAATTGCTTATTGGTGCCCTCTTAGTCTACGCCCCACAACCTAAATCAAAACCACAACACTGGCAGGAACTCGCAGGGCTTATCGGGATCGCCGGAATCCTCGCCGCCGGATTGCTATTCGACGCCTCCACTGCGTTCCCTGGCACGGCCGCTCTGCTGCCGTGCCTCGCTACTGCTTTGATAATCTACAGCAGCGTCAATACACCGACGACGATTGGCAAGTTGCTCTCGCACAAAACACTCGTCTTTATCGGTCTGATTTCATATTCACTGTATCTGTGGCATTGGCCTATTTTGGCGTTACTGCGATACAACACGAACCAACCGTTAACTACCGCCACGCAATGTACCGCACTGGGGCTAAGTTTTCTCTGTGGTTGGCTTTCATGGAAATACATTGAGACGCCTTTTCGTCAAGGTTTCCAAAATATCAAACTGCGGCAAACTCTCACTATCACTGCTGCTTGTGCGACGGCGTTAATCATCGTCAGTATCTGGATTGATCATTCCAGAGGACTTACCTGGAGATTGCCTGCGGACGTCTATCAGTTAATTCAAGACAACGAAGTTCCCAAACGATTTCGTAGCAACACCGAGCAAGTCAAAACTGACGCCCTACCCCTGCTCGGAACGCCAGACAACTCACAGCAACCTATCGATTTTCTTGTATGGGGCGATAGTCATGCGTTGGCGATTGGCACATTAATGGAGGACTTAGCGGCCGAACATCAACTGCATGGTCGCATCGCAGCGAGGTCCGCTATTGCGCCGCTAGTTAATACTTGGCGTAATGCTACCCGCGACACAGCGCCGATTTGGAATGACGAAGTCCTAAAATACATTGAAAGACACAGAATCAAAAATCTAATTATAGTTTCACGGTGGGCCGTGGGAATTGAAGGTAACTATACTGGCGACCTCGCAACACTCATCTCAGACCAGCAAACCACCTCTAATACTCCCAGCGATGCTCGACAGGTCTTCGAGCGACGTTTGCATGAGACGCTACAGAAGTTATCAAGTTCTGTGCAGCGTGTATTTCTGGTTGAGCAGGTGCCCTATCAAACCCTGAATCCCGAGCATGAAATCGTCCGCGCGGCATTGAACGACGAGGGCAATCCGTTGGGAGTTACTCGAGAAACCCATCAACAACGTCAACTTCACGCACACAAAATCATGGTGCAGGTCACGGCGAAGTTTAAAAACGTATATCTCTTAGATCCTGCCGCATACTGTTTCAATGAACACAATCAATCTACTATCGCGGTCTCTCGCGGAGTGCTCTATGCCGACAATGACCACGTTTCGCCCCTAGGCGCCGAAGTTCTATTTCGACCATTGTTGGAACCGGTAATAATAGAGTTTAAATGAACCCGCACTCTGCGTGTTCAATATGTGCCCATAGCATTGAGGTGTTACAATAAAGATACGTAACAGCGATATTATTGGAGGCTATTGAAGTGCGCCGTTTTTTCACCGCAGTCGTTGTACTGACAGTTCTTTTTGGTGGTTTTCATCGTGCTGCCGCTCAAGATACCGTTCGCGTGCATGTCGGTTTACAAGTCCTTTATACATTTGAAGCGGGACAAGGCGATACGGTTTTCGACCGCTCTGAAAACGGTCCTGCACTTAACCTAAAAATCGCGAACAAAGATGCTGTCAAATGGATCGATGGTGCGCTGCAAGTGAATAATGCCACTTTGATTAAATCTACGGCGCCCGCACGAAAAATAAGCGATTTCGCCAAACGAACCCGTGGGCTCACCATCGAAGCTTGGGTCGATCCGGCCAATGACCTTCAGGACGGGCCAGCTCGTATGGTCACTCTCTCGGGTAACACAAGTACCCGCAATTTCACACTGGGCCAAGACACGAATCATTATGATGTGCGACTGCGAACAACCGCAACGACAACCAACGGTATGCCATCCACACCAACACCTTCCGGATCTGCCACCACCCGTTTAACACACGTCCTCTTTACTCGGCAAGCGGACGGGACTACTCGCATATATATCAATGGCAAGCAGCAAGCCACTAAGCAAATCAAAGGTGATTTTGGAAACTGGGACGACGGTTTTGCTTTGTCTCTGGCGGACGAGGCGAGCGGAGACCGACCGTGGCTGGGTACACTGCACCTAGTCGCCATCTATAGTCGTCCGTTGTCAGCCAAAGAAGTCACCCAAAACTACACGGCTGGACCTGGCGCTAAAACCGGCACGGTACTCGCACAGCGAAGACACGAACAGTTCTTTGAATCCAAAATCGCGACTCTGTTTGCCAAGAATTGCCTTGGCTGCCACGACGCCGCGAACCACAAAGGTAAGTTGAATCTCGCTCGAAAAATAGATGCGTTTAAAGGGGGCGAAAGTGGCAAAGTCATTCTGGTGGGCAAACCAGATGAGAGCCTGCTAATAGAGCAAGTTATCTCGGGAGCTATGCCACCGGAAGGAACAGCACTTACCGAAAGTGAGATCGAAGACCTGCAGCAATGGATTAAGAACGGAGCTGTTTGGACAGTCGATGTAATCGACCAAGCACTATATGCTAACAATCGTCCCACGGAAATCTGGTTGCAACGACTTACGATTTCAGAATATATCGGCACCGTTGAGCAAACTATCGGAGTTGATATTGCTGAGCAAGCAAACGCGCTGCTGCCCCCAGACATACGTGCCGACGGCTTCAGTAATACCGCCTACAACCTCAATGTAGATCTAAAACACATCGAAACCTATGCGCAGCTTGCTGGAAAAATCGTACAGCAAGTGGATGTAGCCAAATTTTCGGCACGCTTCTCTAAAAGCCGTAAGTTATCCACAGATGATACGATGCGTGACTTTGTTGCCAACATGGGCGGGTGGATCCTCCGTGGGCCATTGGACGACCGAGAGATTTCCATCTACAGCGGGATCGCCACAACCATAGCCAGCGCCGATGGTTCCTACGATGAGGCTGTTGGGCTGATCATGGAAGCCATGCTTCAATCGCCTCGGTTTATTTATCGGGTCGAGCATCAACGTGGAGACGGATCCGCTTGGCCCGTGAGTGATTACGAAATGGCATCACGCATGAGTTACATTCTGTGGGGTACATCTCCAGACCAGACGTTAATGCAAGCCGCCAAAGACGGCCGCCTACAAGATGTCATTAACGTCGCTGCTCAAGTAAAACGCATGCTTGAAAATCCGCTGGCAAAAAAACAATCCACTCGATTTATCACCCAATGGCTAGATCTTGATCGCCTAGAGAACTTACAACCCAATGCAAAACGATTCCCCGCTTGGAACACTGCACTTGCCCAGGACATGCAACGGGAAACCATTGCGTTTTTCCAAAACATCGTTTGGCAACAAAAACGCCCCTTGTCCGATCTCTTTAATGCCCAATTCACCTACGCCACACCGCAACTTGCCAAATTCTATGGACTCGCTTCACAAACCAATTCCGTCGAGAACGAACTACAGCGTTACGACTTGACCGATGTTCCGGAACGAGGTGGTTTTCTCACCCATGCCAGCATACTGACAATCGGTGGTGATGATGCCTCGATGGTAACTCGCGGGTTATTTGTCCTCAACGATATACTCCGCGGTGGCGTCAACGATCCACCTCCCGGACTCGATACCACACCCGTGCCTGTCAAAAAAGGGCTCTCGCAGCGCAGTATTGCTGAGAAGCGAATTGCGAACTCCGCCTGTACTGGGTGCCACAGCAAATTCGAGCCCCTCGCGTTCGGACTTGAAAAATTTGACGGTATCGGTGTTTTTAGTAATCAAGACGAACACGGAAACAAATTGCGCGCAGACGGCGAGATATTTTTTCCTGGCACAGCGAACGCCATTCAATACAAATCCACAAGCGAACTTATGGATTTACTTGCAAATAATAAACGAGTCCAAGAAACAATTACTTGGAAGTTGACACAATTTGCTTTGGGCCGACCGCTTGCTGCTAAAGATGCTCGGATTATCAATCAAATCCACACTGCCGCTTGGGGCAATGAAGGAACCTACCAAGATTTGATGATAGCCATCATGACAAGTGATCTCGTGATGCTGACTCAAACCCAAACTGAATAAATTCTATCAGCGAAACTTCATTTTATCTTTCCACCAATCACAATATCGCGTCATAATATACTTAGGACTACCACTAGACCAAAGCTCCGCAAAAACTTGAAATATGCCAAGGATTTGATATGTCTACAAAAACAATAAATCGTCGGACTATGCTCAAGGGAGTCGGCTCAATCTCCATCGGGTTGCCACTTCTCGAAGAGATGATCCAACCCGCTGCCGCCGCGACCAAAGAAGACGTGCCTACCAGAGCATTCAATATTTTCTTTGGCCTCGGTATCCCAGCACCGCTACAAGCGGAAGGTTTTGATGATGTGCTGGAACCACTGAAACCGCTCAGCGAAAAACTGTTAATCATGCGCAACGTCAATCAAATACGCTGTGACGAAAGTGGCATCAATGCACACTATGATGGTGCCGCGGGGGCATTTACCGCTAGCGCACCTGATGGTGAAGCGCGAGCAGGAGGTGCATCAATTGAGCAACTGGTGCGACAAGCCCATTATCCCACCGGTCAACCCACAGGAGTTGTTCCCACGTTGGTTGGTGGAACTTTCTTCCGCCGCAGTCGTGTCGGGCGATATATTCATAGTTACAACAAAGACGGTACGGTTGCTGCCACAATTCAAGAAAAACCTCGTGATCTATTTGCTCGCGTTTTCGGCTCCGTTGCTTTAGCCGGTGGTAACGCCAGCGCTCGCCAACGAGCATTGAAGCAAAGTGTGCTGGACTCCGTCATCGATGACTTTCGTTTTTACACAGGTGCCAATTCACCGCTGGGTGCGAACTCTAAATCACGCATCGCAGATCACTTGGATCGCATTCGGGAATACGAACAACGTGCATTTGCCCTCGCTGCTGACCCCAATGCACCTAAACGTCCGTTGAGATCCGAAATACCGCACGGTGGTTCTTCAGACCCAGGCGGACAAGGAATTGATATTACGTTAGAACAACTGACGACTGAATGGCGGTTGATGGCAGACTTGTATGCGTTGTCCATTCAAATGGACCGAGTGCGATTTGGATCATTGACATTTTTGGCCGCCGGCGAACGTATTCGTTTAAAGGGCGAATATGAATATAACGGGAAGCACCGCTGGTCCTTTGATGATGCTCGACAACATAATGCCAGTGGTGATCAAGGGTGCAGTCATGAATGGTGGCACAAGTTTAATGAAAGCAAAAAGAATGAAGCGTTACGCGCCCACGCGCATATGAAAATGCGAGAAGTTGCTTACTTCCTGCATCGACTTAACGACAAGGATTCACTGGAAGCCAACGATCGCACGATCATGGAAAACTCGATGATTACCATTTCCACCGAATCTGGCGATGGTCGACACAATGATGTCAAACGTGAACTTTCGGGTGTGTTTCACGCCATCACCGGCGCCAACGGACGTTTCAAAACTGGTCAAATTATGGATGTCGCGGCCGAAGGTATTGACGTGTACAATACGATGCTCGGAGCAATGGGCGTCAAAGACCAACTAGGTCCTGACGACCGTGACAATCAAATGATTGATCGAATCCGAGCTTAATCAACCGTAAATTGTCAGTAAGTAATACAAGGAAACGGTTGCAAGGGACGATCGCTACCTTGGTTATATGATTGGATGAATTACTTCATGGTAAATAAATTTTTCCTTGTCTTGGTGATGATTCTCTCTATTGCGCAAATCGCAGGGGCACAGCAGGAAGAAACTCGCTCCCTCAAACAGTCGATTGAATCGGCAATTCCATATATTCAGCAAAACGCACAAGTGTGGATCGACCAAAAAAAGTGCGTGTCATGCCATCAAATTCCTTTTGGTTTGTGGAGTACACAGGTCGCTAAGAATGCCGGCTACAAGACCGATGAAGAGGTTCTTCAAAAACAATCAAAATGGGCATTAGAATTTTGTGATAGTAACGTGAACTCCAAAACAATGAAACGCGATGGAGCCGGCACGGATACAATCTACCAAATACTGCTCAGTGGTATCGCAGCGGCAGAACCCGACACAACCGATTCCTTAGCGGGCTTGTTAACGACGCTACAAGAACCCGATGGTTCCTTTAAACCGGCGGGCCAGTTGCCCGCGCAAAAGCGGCCGGTACTAGAAACCACCCACGTCTCCACAGGCTGGGCAGCCATCATGTACAACGACATTGGCAGCAAACAATACCAAGATGCAGCCGATAACGCTCTGAAGTATTCTATGAGTGATTTTCGTGGTGACAGTACAGAGTGGCTCGCCGTAAAATCGATATTAGATCAACAACGACAATCAAAAACCGAGTCGGCAGCCTTAGCGCGGTTGCTCGCAGCACAGCAAGATGACGGTGGCTGGGGTTGGGATCATACAAATACCAGCGATGCATTTGCAACCGGCGTGGCACTGTACGCCATTTCTCGTTGTAACGGGATAAATCAGAAGGTCATTGAGAAAGCTCGCGCGTTTCTTATCCGTACGCAAACCGATGACGGGAGTTGGCTTGTCCCAAGTACCAAGAAAGTCCGTAATAACAAACCTAGTGCTACGTCCAATTACTGGGGAACTTGCTGGGCAGTAATCGGCCTCGTCTCAACTGAGTAGACCTGCAGTACAGTCATGAGGTAACGCGGCCACCGATTTTTGTTTAATCGAGCAGCGGAGTGCTTTCACCAATTACTCGCTGAAGTTCAGCAATGGCAATGGCCCGGTCTGCAATCGCTTGGTGATAGCCAAGTTGAAGCGTCAATAAATTACGGAAATCGCGGGTCAAACGATCAAACTCAACCTCGCCGTTGGCGTAGCCAGACTGATCCATCTCTAACGTTTGCTCCGCCTGTGGGATGATCGTGTCCTTATATAGTGTGGCCGTCTCATCAGCTCGACTTATTTCAGCTAGCAATTGAGCAATTACTGCCGAGGTCCGGTCTGTCAGTGTTTCAATCGATATCGTGGAAGCGTCATATAAATGTTTCGCTTCTTCCTCCAGAGCATCGTATTTTTTGTCCCAAATTGGAACACTCACTTGCAGACCAAAAAACCATGGGTCTTCGCCCACTTTCAAACTCGGGCTAGGTGCTCGATTGTCGTCCGTCAGAAAATAGCTCGCCATTACTGTGACGGCCGGACGGCGACTTAGCTGTGCAACCGTTACACCCCATTTTTTGGCTTGATTCCGCAAACGAGCGGCTTGCAGCTCAGGCTGAGATTGTAAAGCGATCTTTACGAGGTCCGTGTGTGATTGCGCTGGAGTCGATACTTCGAGTTTTTCTGGAGAGACTATTTTGGCATCCAAAGATCGATTCATCAAACGGTTGAGACTAACGATTTGACTCGTACGCTGCTGCCTAAGACGCGTCAGACGTTCCTCAAGTTTGGTAAGTTCAAGAGTGCCCAACAACACGTCACGTGATGAACCTCTATCCGCCGCGATTAAAGAAGTGGCGACATCGATCAACGACTGTAACGTTTGCTGATTGTTTTTAGTCACCTCGAATTGTTGTTCAATCAAGTACAGTCGGAACCATCCAACACGAACTTGCTCTAACACTTGCAACCGAGCACTTCGGTAGTCAGCCTTAGCGGCTAATGCTTGGAGGGTTGCCAACTGTTGTTTGGCATCAAGTGTTTCAACCCAGGGGATCATTTGGCTAAGGCTGATATTGCCACGCTGGGAACCAGTTGCGGTTTCGATCGGACGACCAAAGAAGTTCGCACCGATCTTGGGGTCTGGTAGGGAATCGACATATCGCGTCTTGGCAGTCGCTGCTTCAAACGCTAAACCCAATCGTTGAATTTCACTGTTGTACTTTAGGGACCATTGCTCCAATTCGCTCCGTGTTTGTAAAGATTTAGTCGGGGCTTGTTCGGTCGTTGGTTTTTCGGTTGCAGCGGAAGTGTTAACAGACGTCTGTTGATCTTCATTGGCAGAATTAGCGTCTAGTGAACGACTCGGTTCAATCAAAGACGCTTGAGGGTGTCGAGGTGTGGGTAGATTAATTGCGCAACCAGACATATATAAAACACCCAAGATGAGTGGCCAATAGAGTCCTAGGCGATTGATGGAGATAGTAGTTTTACGCACTTTTCATTTTTCGCTGTGGCACGGAAATAATCATTCCTTCGCAGCGTAAATCGTCCAAAATGCACGGGATATTGCACCAAACCATAGGAAATAAAGGGTTATTGAATCGCTTTTTGATAATACAAAAAACTCGTAATACCGTCTGCAAATGCTCTAAACGATCATTTTAAGCAAAAAAACCCATATTCACGAAATGAACCAACCTATACTATAACCGTACGAATTGTATTCAAGGTTTTACGGAGTTCATTGAATTGCATAAGCAAATTCACAAAACAATCATGGCAGCAGCAGTTATGCTGCAAATGATTGCGCCAACTTGGACACTAAATGGCCTGTGCGACAATACTGATGCATCATGTGCACAAGGCATAGATGCAATGGTAGATTGCGCTTGCGCAATGCCAGTCGCTGAAACTGCATCTAACTGCTGTGCTGGCCCACAAGAACCTCTCACAGATACAATCAGCTTGCAGGCTGTGTCATGCGTATGCTACGTGCAACACAGTGAACCATGGTTGCCGCCACAAGGCATAGTGTTCAGCGAACTTGTCCCGGTCAGCTTTGTTTGCGGTTTTATACAGCACAATGCCAACGATCAATACTTGGCCACTGCGAAGCGTAACCAAGTTACCATACCGATGACAGCAAGCCGTATGCCTCGATATGCGCAAATTGTTCTAAGTGTCTGGCTGACCTAAGCGAAATCACGCTCGGCATCTCTCATAAAAGATTTCGCCGTTAATGCCAATCCGCTGTATTTCTTGTGCGGATATTTCCAATGCCCGGGTTGTATTATTACGACACCAATAGCACCAAATGGATTTTATTTACCCGTTCTGCAAGTGTTTTGCAAACATACTATTTTTTGACAACTCTCATAAAAGAGGTTTATCATGCGTTACCTTACTTTACTTTCAATCCTTGTTATCTCCGTTGCCGGTTGCACCGAATCCGAACCGGAGTCATCTGCCACCGATGTCAATCTTACTCCCGTAAATCAGCTATGCCCAATTATGGGTAATCCAGTTACAGAAGATGGTGGCACCGCTGAATATAACGGCAAACTCGTTGGGTTTTGTTGTGCCGGCTGTGATCGTCCATGGAGTGAACTATCGGATGCTGACAAAGCAGCGAAGCTCACTGCAGCGGATACCGTTACAGAAGCACATGGCGAACATGGTCATGGCGAACATGGTCACGGACACGATCACGACGATGGCGATCACGAACACGCCGACGGTGACAAAGATGCCGACGGTGAACACGCCGACGGTGACGAAGATGCCGTTGTGAAAGACGCTGCGTCTGACGAGTAATTTCGATAACTAAAAGGCATTAGGAACAGGGCTCGTTGCCGCTTTGCAAAAAATGCAACGAGCCTTGAACCTACCTTTTATGAGGTGTACACAATGAACGATAAACAAGAAGCGAATCCTACATCGGAGACCTCCTCCACAAGCCTGCCGGGAATGAATTGGAACTGGTGGCTTTCGCGCTGTATCTCATCTGGTATGTTCCTAGCTGCTGCGCTGCTGGCAGGGATCTTGTTTCTGATTTCGATAGGCATCGCACAACGTGTTGGCTGGATCGAGGCTGCTCATGAATCCGAACGGGGCCACGCTGAACACTCCGAAACGGTTTATACCTGTCCGATGCATCAAAATGTTAGGCAGCCTCACGAAGGCCGCTGCCCCACATGCGACATGGAATTAGTCCCTGCAATTTCTGGAGCTGATTCGGGAGATTCCATCAGTGTCCTAATACCCCAAGCCAGCCGACGATTAGCAAATATTCAAACCGCAATCGCTACGCTAGATTCATTAAGTACTGAACTACACACGATCGGCTCGATCGAGGTCGATGAAAGCCGCCAAGCAACCATTGCGTCATACATTGACGGTCGTATCGAACGACTATTTGCGGACTATACCGGAGTATCAGTCGCTACTGGGGATCATTTAGCGGTGGTTTATAGCCCTCAGTTGTATGCAGCTCAAATCGAATATGCCGAATCAGGCAAGGCTTTGGCAAAGATGACGCCCAGCACCTTGAAAGTCATTCGAGAAACTCAAATCAAACTTGTTGCCAATTCACGACATAAGTTAGTCGAATTAGGCATGACCACCGAACAAATTGCAGAACTGGATGAAACCGGTATTGCCCAGTCACGACTTACGATCTATTCGCCACTTGGCGGCACAGTCACCGGTAAATTGACGCAAGAGGGAAAATACATCAAAGCTGGCGAGCCTATTTATCAGATTGCCAATCTTTCAACTGTGTGGCTCGTCCTCAAGCTATTTCCAGAAGACGCATCCCGCTTACGATTTGGGCAAACGGTCCAAGCAGAGATTGCATCCAAACCCGGCACGATTCTGCAGGGGCGAGTCGCTTTTATTGACCCCGTTGTAGACACCTCGAGTCGCACTGTTGGCGTGCGAGTCGAATTCGATAACACCAAAAAAGAATTACGCCCAGGTGATTACGCGCGAGCCACCATTGAAATACCAATAGGTACTACAGGTGATATTTACGACAAAGAACTTGCTGGAAAGTGGATCAGCCCAATGCATCCGCAAGTGGTCCGCGACACACCCGGGGATTGTCCAATATGTGGCATGGACCTTATTTCGACAAAAGAATATGGATTTAGCGACATACCAATCGATCAACCTAAATCAATTTCGATACCACGTTCCGCTGTTCTGTTGGCCGGCGACAATAGTGTGGTCTATGTGGAAACCAACCCTGGTCGCTTCGAAATACGTCGCGTCAAGTTAGGACAATTACTAAAAAACCGCGCGATCATTTTGACCGGAATATCCGCCGGTGAAAAAGTCGCGACGTCCGGTAACTTTTTGATCGATTCTCAGATGCAGCTCGCCGGAAATCCCAGCTTGATTGATGCGACAGTCGCCAAGATGATCTCCGCAAAAAACCTTCCGCTTCAGTTCGACCAATGGAGTGCTCGAAGCATAACCGGCGATGACGGTGAGCAATTGGAGCAATTGTACTTGGCGTATTTTGAGATTAAACGAAAACTGTCATCTGATAAAACGCCGACGAAAACGAGTATCCAAGCACTAAATGCGATTAGTACGGCACTAGAAAGTTCAGACACAGTTGATTGGACTGATGAAGAGAAAGAGTTGTTCTTACGCATCTCTCAACATTCACAAAACCTTCAGGATCTATCACTAGCTAAAGCCCGTGTTGAATTCAAATGGATCAGCCAAGCCATTACCCCCTTGGCGACCATGGCACGAGGAACCGCTAACTCTCAACCGTTTTATCATTTTTATTGCACGATGCTTAAAGAGGGACAAGGTGATTGGCTACAGAGCAACGACCTTTTGGCGAATCCTTTCCACGGTGCTGAGATGCTCCGCTGTGGTGATTTAATCAACGTGTTTGATGTTTCTGACACAACGACAGACGACAAAGTTGATGCGTCACCACCGGAAGAGCGGTAGAACATGCTGCGAGCCATCATATCATTCTGTATTAAAGAACGCCTAATCATGCTGTGCCTAACGGTACTAGTGATCGCTGGCGGCTGGTACAGTTTTCAAAAAACACCGATTGATGCCATTCCGAATATTGGCCAAAACCAAGTCATCGTTTACACATCTTGGCCTGGTCGATCTCCCAAAGATATTGAAGACCAAATTACCTACCCCTTGTCGGTCGCCTTGCTCAGTGTACCGGAAGCGGAATCGGTACGGGGAAAAAGTCTATTTGGGTATAGCTTTGTACAGGTCACATTCAAAGACAGCACCGATTTCTACTGGGCCCGCTCACGAGTCTCTGAGAAATTAAGCAGTGCCACGGCTAAACTTCCCACTGGCGTAACTCCGACTCTAGGCCCAGACGCGACAGGGCTAGGGCAAGTCATGTACTATATTCTTGAGTCGCCAAAAGACACAAATTTGGCCGATCTTCGCAGCCTGCAAGATTATGTCGTCAAATTTGAATTGGAAGCAGTCGACGGAGTAAGTGAAGTTGCCAGTGTTGGCGGGTATGTACGCGAGTACCAAATCGAAGTCGATCCGGACAAACTTCGCTTTCATCACATTTCTTTGAATCAGGTGATGACTGCTATCAAAGAATCCAACCAAGACGTCGGGGCGAAAACGGTTGAATCGGGCGGTATGGAGATGATCATACGCAGTCGAGGATTTATTGGAACAGACCAAGATGTCGACCAAGCGATTATCGATATCGAACAAACCGTGATTAGATCAGAAGACGGTCTGCCTACTCGCATCCGCGATGTTGCCACCGTACAAATTGGCCCGTCCTTTCGTCGCGGAGCGTTAGATGTTAACGGCAGCGAAGCGGTAGGAGGCATTGTTACCATGCAATTTGGTAATAATCCACAGGCCGTTATTAAAGAGGTGAAAAAGAAAATCGCTCAAATAGAGCCGAGCTTGGACGGTGTCAAAATAAACGTCATCTATGATCGTTCGGGGTTAATCAATGAAACAATCGCAACGCTGACTACCGTTCTCAAAGAAGAAATTATTATCACAGCAATCGTGATTTTACTTTTCTTGCTCAACCTAAGAGCAAGTATCGTGGTAGCAATCACGCTCCCGATCGCTGTGCTGATCGCCTTCATTGGTATGTACGTTTTTAATATCGACGCCAACATTATGTCGTTAGCTGGTATCGCTATCGCCATTGGAACCATGGTTGATATGTCGATTATTGTGTCCGAGGCAATCTATAGCCATCTGGCTGATTGGGAAGATAAAGGTCGGCCTGGCGGAAAATCTGCAAGATTGACCATTATCATCGAGGCGACAATGGAAGTCTCACCTGCTATCGTGACCGCAGTGATGACAACCGTCATTAGCTTCCTTCCTGTTTTCCTGTTGACCGGACGAGACTACAAATTATTTGCACCACTTGCGTGGACCAAGACCTTTTCACTCGTCGCCGCCTTGATCGTCGCCGTAACTCTGGTTCCGCTATTAAGCCGGATGATGCTCACCTCGGCACGGTTGAAGGCAAAAATGCAGTGGCTAGCTGTGTTGCTTTGCACGGTTACCGCTGGGGTATTGAGTTATGGGTTTCGACAAACGCTTCCGGCGATTATCCCCGATAGCCCTGGGCTGTCAGCAATCCTGATTGGTCTAGGTGGCGGAGCGATCGTGTTTTGGATGATCAATGAAAAGCTACGTCCACTCAATCAAAATCCAGTTAGCCGTTTCATCTTATTCGTTTATGAACCCACATTACGCTTTTTCCTCGCTCGTAAATTCCTATTTCTCTCCGCCCCCTTTGTCCTCATGGGGCTCGGATATGGCGCATGGCTCGGCATCGGCCAGCAGTTCAAGTCGCTCGAAAGAGGACTGGGATTTTTTGGGGTGTCGGCCGCAGACCTGCCCGGGTATGGCAAAACCAAAGAAATGATGCAAGGGCTTAAATCGGATGATTGGATTGCGCTCGATGAGGGCAGCTGGTTCTATATGCCAACGCTGTATCCAGCTGCGAGTTTATCGCAAGCTATGGAAGTGCTACAGACACAGAACACGCTGATCAAGAGAATTCCCGAAGTTGAAAATGTACTTGGAAAAATTGGCCGTGCCGAATCCGCATTGGATCCCGCGCCAGCTGCCATGATCGAGACCTACGTCATGCTCAAACCTATTGACCAATGGCGAGCGGGAGTGACGTCTCGAGATATCTGGCAGGAAATTAATCAAGTGGCAACGCTGCCAGGTTTAACTCAGGCATCAGAATTGCAGCCGATCCAAGGCCGCGTGGTGATGCTACAAAGTGGTATTACGGCGACGATGGCGATCCGTATCTATGGCGATGATTTAACACAGTTGTCAGCGGCTGCAACTGATATTGCGGACTTCCTGAAAACCGTGCCGGAAATAAAACCGAAGACGATTAGCCCCGATATCATATTGGGGAAACCGTATGTTGAATTTGATGTGAACCGTGATACAGCAGCTCGGTTTGGTATGTCAACCACGATGGTCAATCAAGTGATTTCGGCAGCGCTCGGTGGGACAACAATTACCCAAACCGTTGAAGGGCGAGAGCGGTACGCAATCCGCGTGCGCTACCAACGAAATTTGCGGGAACAACTGGATGAATATAGTCGCCTCCCCGTCGTCACCCAATCAGGTGAAACAGTACCGCTGGAAAACTTGGCCACCATGAATACGACTTGGGGGCCTAGCGGTATCAGTAGTGAAGACGCCCGTTTAGTTGCACATGTTTCATTTTCACCTACAGGTATACTTGGAGATGTGGAAACGGCACAAGCGGTTGAAGACCGATTAAGAGCTGCCCAACAGGCACAAACACTAATTATCCCGCCTGGCTATTCGTTTAAAGCAGTTGGATCGTTTCAGAATCAAGTCGAAGCCAACAATCGGCTCTTGTGGGCAATACCGATTGTTGTGATCGTTAATCTGTTTATCATCTATCTACAATTCCGACACATTCCAATTTCACTAGCAGTGTTTTCAGGTATCCCCGTTGCCTTTGCGGGGGGGATGTTAGCGCTCGCCTTTAACTCGATCGAAATCAACACGGCTGTCTGGGTTGGATTCATCGCCCTGTTTGGCATTGCTGTCGATGATGGGATTGTTATGGCGACTTATCTCAATCAAATATTCACACGGAAAAAACTAACATCAGCTCAAGATATTCGCGATGCAACCGCTGAAGCGGGGATGAGACGTATCCGCCCCTGTTTGATGACTACATTTACGACCATTATCGCATTGATTCCTGTGGTTATTGCAACAGGACGCGGAGCGGATGTTGCCAGTGCAATGGCCTGGCCAGTAATCGGTGGAATGACTATCGAACTGCTGACACTATTTATGGTTCCCGTTGTGTATTCAGGTTACAAGGAATTCAAAATGAACTTAGGACTGAAGGATCGACATTGGGAAGTAAGCCGTTCTTAGCGTTCATCCAAAACTACATGCGCTGATTATTCGGGAGCGTGAATGACTTTTAGACCTTGCCCACTGATTGCTAAGACTAAAAATATAATCGTCAATCCGGTGGGTCTTGATGTATACGAATCGCAATTGTCGTCTTGTGGGGTTTTCCCGTGCGGATGTCAAAGTAAACGCTAAAAGTACCGTAACGTACTGGGGATCTGGAGTAGCGTGGCCGAGTCGTAATTAAGGCAGACTTAACAACACAATTGTCTTGCCACGATTGGTGCACGAGAACAGGATTGGCTACGCTCAACGTAAGACTGTTCTGCTTGCAAATCGCTTTAATTTCGGAGTTTTTGGTTGCGAGTATTGCTTGAAACGTTTGGTCCAACTCTCCCTCTTCCCATTGATGTACAATCGGTTTGACACGAACCTTGCTCATATTGAAATGATGGATTTCCAATCTTTCTTTTTGAGGGTAGCTAAGTTCAGGGCGGTTGGGAACAATCTTCGCAGTGAACACAGCTATCTTACTATCTGTCAGCCGGCCCCAGTGGAGTGGCGCTCGCACGGAAAACAGTTGTTGTAAATTAGGGGAATCGTTACCCAAATTGTCGCAATACAGAGTTGCCTTTATGGCCGAATCTAAATGTGCGAAGGATTGAGGAATAGCCTCGCCGAAAATCGTAGCTAGCAACAATTCTGGATTTACACTTTGTGATTTATCTTTGCCGAGCACTGAT
>Ga0302127_10000245_pt1 | contig 28560 bp, 23 predicted proteins | sample CB4_SCM_MG_FD_204452 | JGI IMG/M metagenome (GOLD analysis project Ga0302127, IMG submission 204452) | Marine microbial communities from Western Arctic Ocean, Canada - CB4_SCM | ecosystem: Environmental > Aquatic > Marine > Oceanic | place: Canada: Western Arctic Ocean | collected 2017-09-24
AACCAGCGATCACAGTTAAGTGACAGGGTTGCGGATCAACTTGGTGAGCCAATTCTGATAGAGATTATGAAGGTTAAGGACCAGTATAAATAATCGCTGCATGGTTAATTTACATTAATTTTGTTTTGGGGGTTGACTCCTGTACCAACTTGCCACCAGCATCGGGTTAATCACAAATTCCTTTCGCGCCGCAGGCTATTGGGGCACTTATATACTAAACCACGCCGGTTAGAATCTTTTTTCTGACTTCTACTTAACTAATTGTTTTAAATAATAGAATCTAAAAATTCTTAAAAAAACGGAGACTTAAAAATGATAATGGGCACAACTGGACCAATGGATCCTGGGACAATGACGGCGGGCACCATGGGTGACGTAGCACCAGGCGGTATGGCTAATATTACTGCTGGTGACATGGCAGCGATGCCAGCTGACGCAATGGGCGGCATGAGTGCCGACATGATGGAAGCGATGCCTTCACACGCGATGCAGGGCATGGACGCTGATATGATGAGTGCAATGCCAGCCGACGCGATGGGCGGTATGGATGCTGACATGATGAGTGCGATGCCAGCAGACGCGATGGGCGGCATGGATGCTGACATGATGAGTGCGATGCCAGCAGACGCGATGGGCGGCATGGACGCTGATATGATGAGTGCAATGCCAGCCGACGCGATGGGCGGTATGGACGCTGACATGATGAGTGCAATGCCACCAGACGCTATGGGCGGTGCTGTTGGTGATATGTTGGCGGCAATGCCACCAGAGGCGCTGCAGGGCATGGATATGGAGATGATCAAAGAAATCCCTCTTGAAGCGATTGAATCTGTTGATTGGGCGAGCGTACCACCTGAAGCCATGGAAGCAGGTTTTGCTGCTTTTCAGGACGGTATGGCAAATGGCATGAGCCCTGGGGATGCTTTTGAGGCTGCAGGCGCAGCAGCTGATCCATATATGCCAGCTGACATGGGTGACATGACTGCCGACATGATGTCAGACATGCCTCCTGAAGGTATGCAGGGTATGACTGCTGATATGATGGAAGCCATGCCAGCAGACGCAATGGGCGGTATGAGTTCCGATATGATGGAAGTGATGCCTTCACACGCGATGCAGGGCATGGACGCTGATATGATGAGTGCAATGCCACCAGAAGCCATGACTAGTATGGATGCTCCTATGATGGCAAACATGCCCCCAGAGGCGATGCAGGGTATGGATGCTCCTATGATGGACGCTATGCCCCCAGAAGCTATGCAGGGTATGGACGCTCCTATGATGGATGCTATGCCCGCAGACGCAATGGGCGGTATGAGCCCACAGCACATGGAAGAAATGCCACCTGAAGCCATGCAAAGTATGAGTTCCGACATGATGGAAGCCATGCCGGTCGAATGTATGTGTGGTATGGACGCTTCAATGATGGCACACATGCCAGCGGACGCAATGCAGGGTATGGATTCTGACATGATGGCAAGCATGCCGCCAGACGCGATGGGCGGTATGAATGGCGACATGATGGAAGCTTTGCCAGCCGACGCAATGGGCGGTATGAGTGATCAGCACATGGACGTTTGTCCAGACGACGCTATGGACGATATGAGCCCGGCGCAAATGGACGCGTTTGTGGGAGCTGGTGGGGATATAGCCATGCTAAACTCTCTTCCTCCAGAAATGCTTGAAGAGATCGATCTTGCGAGCTTGCCACCAGAAGCTATCTCAGCAGGTACAGAAGCCTTTATCGAAGTTATGAGTACAGAGGGTGGTACCATTGAAGCAGCTTTCGAAGCCGCAGCCGAAGCAGCTGATCCGTATCTGCCGGCTGACATGGGTGACATGACTGCCGATATGATGTCAGAAATGCCATCAGAAGGTATGCAGGGTATGACTGGTGATATGATGGAAGCGATGCCCTCAGAAGCTATGCAGGGTATGGATGCTGACATGATGTCAGAATTGCCGCCGCCTGCGATGCAGGGTATGGATGCTGACATGATGAGTAGTATGCCAGCGGACGCAATGGGTGGCATGGATGCCTCTATGATGGCAAGCATGCCAGCGGATGCAATGGGTGGTATGAGTGCCGACATGATGGAAGCCATGCCAGCGGATGCAATGGGTGGTATGAGTGCCGACATGATGGAAGCCATGCCAGCGGATGCAATGGGTGGTATGAGTGCCGACATGATGGAAGCTATGCCTCCACACGCGATGGAGGGTATGAGTTCCGACATGATGGAAGCCATGCCAGCGGATGCAATGGGTGGTATGGACGCTCCAATGATGGCAAACATGCCTCAAGAATGCACCGATGTTATGACTTCTGAACAGACGGAAGCGATGCCAGCCGACGCACAACAAGTTGCTGGCGCGGATGACGGTGGAATGGGTGCAATGGGTGCGGCGTTAGCTGATCCAACACAAGACGCACCCGGGCCGATGGACGCAACGGCCGATGCTGCTCTAACAGCAATGGATGCAGGTGCGGTTGCAGGAAGTTCACCATCTGCGGGGATGGATGAACAAGCTGCTGCTGCTGATACTGCTGCTACAGAAGATGTTGCTGACGATGCACCCGTCGTGGATGATGATCCAACGGCTGGTATGGCGTAGGACAGCAAGAAACTAAACTACTTCGATTGACAGGGGATTATGATTGAGAAATCATAATCCTTTGTCTTTTTGCACAGTGTGTGTATTAAGATTCCGAGCTTTTATGAAATGACCATAGTAAAAAGTGTTTCAGACAATGAATACCAAAACCCTTAGATCTTTATCGCTGGGCGTAATTGCCCTCGCTCGACAGTTTGGAGTAAGAATTACTGTTGAGCAGCTAGAAAAGAAGATATCACAAGGTCAAATTTCATCCGAGAAAGAGTTAAAAAATACCCTTAAAGAACAGGGGGTAAAAGTTCAGCGGTTGAAACCAAGCTTAAAAACTCTGACCGACCGTTCATACTATTTTCCCTGCGTGGCACTTATGCGCGATGGAACAGCCAGAATAATAATTAACTGCAAACCAAATTCGGAACATGTATTTGAGTTCCAATCAATAGACCCTTTAGATCCAACCAACAAAGTTAATGTTGAAAACGAGACAGAGTTCAAACGCAATTGGGGTGGATCTGTTTATCTTATTTCAAGCGAAACGGGTATTGCCTCACAGGATCGTGTTTTCGATTGGACCTGGTTCATCCCTGAACTGTATCGATTTAAAGGTCTGCTAGGGCTCACTTTTATTGCTGCGATTCTGACAGCTATTTTGGGGCTAGCTCCGATCGTATTTATTCAAATATCTCTAGATAAAGTTTTAAATTATGGAGCAGTGTCAACCTTATATATTTTAGTAATGGGTGTCTGTGCGGCGCTCGTTTTCAACGGTATCTTAGGCTATGTTCGTGACTACGTGATAAATTTTATTTCCACGTCAATAGAGGCTCGATTATCGGGCGATATTTTTGACAAAGTGATGGCACTTCCAGCTTCGACTTTTCAAACTGGATCACCCTCCGAGTTTGAGGCTCTTCTTCAGGCCTCTGGAAAAATTAAAAGCTTTATTTCAACGCAAGTCCTAAAAACGATTTTTGATGCCACAAACATTTTAGTATTTCTCCCTGTTCTCTTTGGCTACAGCCCCATTCTGGCTCTTATAGTAACATTATTTTCAATGACCATTGGGGCTATTACACTTTTTGGCAGATGGCGCCAGAAAGAGGCTGGGAAAATTACCGGCCCAATAGAAGCCTCAAAGCGCAGGGTAGTTCAATCTAGTGTTGCGGGTATCGAGACAATAAAGGCATTTTCGCTGGGAGCTTCTCAACGCCGACAATGGCGAAAAGTGGCGTCCAGAAGTATACGCCAAAGTATTCAAGGTCAAATTTCCAGTATGATTATCACTAATGTAAATTCGACACTGACCCAACTCATGACGGTTGCTATTGTTACGACGGGGGTTCTTCTGGTGCTTGGTAGTGGGCTGTCAGCAGGGGCTATCATTTCCTGCAACATGCTTGGAGGAAAACTTGTATCCCCGTTTACTGCATTATTCACGTTTTTTTCAGATTTGAATGGCTTTAAGTCAACACTTGATTCAGTAGGCACGAGTTGGAATGGTCCAAACGAACGGGTCGGCGCTGGAAATGAAATGGTAGTAAAGGGTGAAGTAGTTTGTAAGGACGTTGTCGTTAAGTTTGAAAACACAAACGCCCTTAACGGCCTGACTTTAAATATTCCCGCGAAGGCAAAAGTTGCTATTGTTGGGCCATCTGGTTCTGGAAAGACAACATTTTTGCGTCTCTGCCAGGGTTTTTTAAGACCAAACACGGGCTCAATGGAAATTGATGGTCAGAATTTTCGCTATTTAAGTTTAGATAATTATCGCAGCCAGAACACACTGATAGATGGCAAGCCAGTATTCTTTGGTGCAACAATTGAAGAAAATTTACGAAAAGTACAGCCAGGTATTAGCGAGCGGGAGTTTCAGGAAATACTTGAAATTTCTGGCCTGCAAAGGGTTCTAAATGAGTTGCCAGAGGGCATATCAACCGAAGTTAATCAGTTCGGTATGCCATTATCTCAAGGCGACCGCGTTACTTTAGCTTTAGCCCGCGGCCTAATGTCAGGGCCTCGTATACTTTTAATTGATGAAGCACTTGCTAATTTAGATAAGTCATCTCAGATTTCCTTTTTTGAAAACTTCTCTAAAATATCGGAGTTAAAAACTGTTATAATGGCTACCCATGATCTTCGTTCAACGGCACAATTTGAGCAAATTATAGTACTCGAAAAAGGTGTAGTTGTGGGACAGGGAACGCATGATGCACTTTTAGAAACATGTCCGCTCTATCAAGATCTATGGGCTATGGAGCAAAAACTAACGGGAACATAAAACCCTACTCGTTGACTTATGAAGAGAAACTGAATGGCTGATAAATCTTTTACGAACGGTGAGTATATTTTCCGAGAAGGTGAAAGTGCGGCCTATGCGTACGTCATAAAATCAGGAACTGTGGAAATTACAAAACACAGTACCGCCGGTGAGCAAGTGTTAGCTGAGTTAGCTGCACCCACTATATTTGGTGAAATGGCTCTTATTGATGGAAATCCCCGCAGTGCAGGGGCTCGGGCCAATGCGGACACTGTCGTCACTGAGGTAACTGCCGAGGCGTTCGTCAAGTATCTTAAACAAAACCCAGAAGCTGGCGTCCGGATTATGAAAAATATTTCTAATAATTTACGGACCTCCAACCAGTTAGTCGCAAAATATGAGCGTGCAGGTGCTGTGGACGAAGGCTCTACCCCAATTCAGGTTTTCACTGAACACGCATCGGATGATTTTGAAATAGATGATACTGACGCCATATATGATCAAGGGCCCTCAAAGCCTCTTTTAATTATAGCCCTTACGTTACTAACATTTTTTATTGGAAGCGTCGTATTTGCTTCCCTTAGCCAGGTGGCTACAACAATTTCAGCTCGTGGAGAGTTTCTGACCGCGACGCCAAATGTTATTGTGGAAGCCAGTGCAAGCTCCGTGGTGAAAAGTGTGGAAGTGAACCGCGGTGATACAGTAGTTAAAGGTCAGATTATAGCATACCTTGACGATACTGTTGTATCTGTAAATTTAAAACAGAACCAAGAAAAGATCGATAATATCTACCAGTCTCTGGTAGGGCTTCACATGGAACAAATGTTGATCGATGACATTCAGAAATTTAACTCAAAGCTAAATTTAAATAGTTTTTATGAAGCAACAATTGAAAAATTGAACCTGCAAAATAACTCTGAAAAATTCAATGAGTTATACAGTGTCACGTTGATGAAAAAAGTATTAGAATATTCCGAGAAGATTAAGTCGTTTAACTCCAAGCTAGACACAGCTCGAAATGAGTATGAGTCCTCAAAGGAGCTTCTGGAAATTTCAAAAAAACAAACAGAAATCAAGGCCCAACTAGCTAGGGCGAAGAAAGAACTATTTGACCGACAGTCCGGTACATTATCGGATATTTTAACAAAGCAAACAGAAATAAAAGTTAAACAGACCGCGGTGCAGAAAGACCTTTATGAGCGACAGGTTATATCGTTGTCACAATATCTAACATCAAAAGATACGCTCTTAAACGCAGAGAAAACCGAATTTAATTCTAAAACTTCAACTACAAAGATGGAGCTAGATTATCTCTCAGCGAAAGATGCGGTGTTGAATGCGGAAAAAGCCCAATTTAATGCTAAGACCGCGATCTTGAAACTTGAATCCGCTATCACAACTCAAACAGCTGACAAACAGGCATTTATAGCAAGTTGGACTTCAAAACTGACTGGTGAAATATCAGCAAAGAATGAAGAATTGACCCAGCTAAAACAAGAAAAAATTAAGCTTTCCCGGCTTGTTGATAATATAATTGTGAAGTCCCCAGCTGAGGGTATTGTTTTGGACATACCGGCGGTTGCCAGCGGTGGTATTGTTAGCGAAGGCGAGGCCATTGTTACTTTAGTCCAACTCAACCAACCCTTGTTTCTTGAAGTTGATATAGATCCTAAAAAGATAACTGATATGAAGCTTGGCATGAAAGTTTCTGTTAAATTAGATGCTATGCCCTTTCAAGAATTTGGAGGCTTAGACGGTGAATTAATATATGTTTCTAACGACACATTCAATGAATCCGTATCCGGTGATAAAGGTGTCTTCTATAGGGGAAGGGTCAAAACAGAGAGCCTAAAGGGATCTGATATGCCATCAGACTTTATCTTGTCGCAAGGAATGATGGCTACGGCAGATATATTGGTTGGACAACGGGCTCTAATTTCTTATTTCACCTATCCTATCCTGAATGCCTTTGAAAATTCATTCAAAGAGCCAGAATAAAAAGGCTCCTATTGAACGTGTTTTACAGAGTCTACCAACCAATAATCAAACGATTGATTTGAAAATTTAATTTAATTTGGTGAGACCTCTCGGGACGCACTTATCCCCTTGTTTGTACAAATGATTTTATTCACACTTGTTTATAGCTGCAGTCATGCCCATTCCAGTGGTAGTGTTAACCAACGGAAGTGCTGTCGCCGCCTCAACGCACCCACTTCCGCTCTGACTGATGGGAACATACTGAAACGTATAATAAAGCATTGAGCCACCTAATGCCAATATAAGTACCAACAGTGAAATGACTTGGCCCGTAGTCATAAGTCTGACGATTTTATGTACATAACGGTCTTCCCATAGGTTGGCTTTTAATAGGATGCATAAGACTGCAAAGCAAAGCAAGAGATAGCTCATTGAAATTCAAATTTTATGCTTGTCCGGATACCTAGCTTTTGGTTGACTGGCCGGCTGGCCGGCATGCGTGAGGTGCGCAGTTGATTACACGCTAAAAAGATTGATAATACATAAGATTAGTCCCATCATGGTGCATGAGCCCAACTTTTAAACACTGCGCATCTTGCCAGAAAAAATGCAAAACTAAACTTTTGTGCGACGGTGTGTGTAATGAATGTCTAGCTGCACTTGTAATCAGGGATTGGTTGAAGGCAGATCAAATCTAAAATTCCAAAATATTAAATTATCTTGGCAAATTAATCATTGATTTGACATTAAGTATGCTTTTTATATTGTTAATATCATGAGAGACATGGATTATTTATTTATTTATTAAGCAAGTGATATATGTATCTAAACCGGTTGGGTTTAATGACCAAGTTTTAGATAGTATCCTCGTGCAGTCAAAACATAATAATGAAAAAAACCAAATCACAGGCGCTTTGATTTGTAGATCAGATTTGTATCTGCAGTATCTGGAAGGTCCACCAAACAAGATTAATTCTATCTACTCAAAGATAAAAATTGACGGCCGGCATACGGACGTCAAACTTTTGGAAGAAGCTAAATCCAAGAGGCGATTATTTTCAAATTGGGCTATGAGAGGTGATCCAGTTAAAGAGTGGATGTGGACGCAAGAAGAAGTTGCTGATGGGGTGTTGCAAAAACTGTCGAAAAACGACGCCATGAAAATTTTTGTACAACATTCTAGAGAAATAGATCAGTTTCTATCCTGAGAACATATGGATTGATCTGACCGACTAAGTTTACACAATTCTAAAACCATGGGCCCTCAAATCATCGTTATAAAAGGGAAAGCATGATAGAGACTATTTGGCTTAGTCATAGGTCATATCTAAATAACCAATTATCAGAGCCATGTAGCCAATCAGTATATATAAATATGATATGATAAATTCGTCAGCCATATGTCTTTAAACTCCCAACTGAACACTAAGTTCAACAAAGATGTCCTACAAGCTAATTTTCAGGCCTAATGGTAAACCTAATTTCGTCTGTTTTAAATCCAAGTGCCTTTGGGCGCTTGACCCCTGCCAGGACAGCAACATCATAGATCTCACCCATACCGTCAATTTCAAGCATGTGTTCGACGTCACCTGTGCGTAAATTTACCACATAGGCTGCACACTTTGCTTTAGTACCCTCACGTCCCAGTCGTTCATTAAGGGCAAGGCCGTTAAAGGTTTTATTATTACGCGGCTTGGATAGCCCCACGACAGCGTATTCTCCAATAAATGTTAGCCCACGTGCAAAACCTGGTAAAAAACAGACTGGCTCAAACTTGCCTTTATTAACATCAATATATCCAAACTCACCTGTCCCCGCCTGTAATATCCACAGTTTGTCACTGTATAGTCTTGGTGAGTGCGGCATCGACAATCCGCCTACAACAGGCTCTCCACTTTCTACGTCAATAACTAGGCCGCCGTCTGCGCGGTGATCTCTCCAACCCTCCGATAAATTTGAATTAGAGACGCAGGTTACATAGCGGGGCTTGTCGTTCTGTATAGCCATACCATTTAAATGGCAGCGGTCTTCGGCAGCTATGCGGTCTATAAACGGTGGCTTCCAAACTGGTTCAAAACTAAATCTGTGCCCTAATGTCGCGAGGCAATTAAACCTAGTATTTACGAACAGGGGGCTGTCGTCCTCCCGGATGTGAATATCATGAATGTCGATATCACCAGTCGTATGACTAGACACAGGCACATACATCGCGTCGTAACCGTCCGAAAACTGACCAGGATCCAGAAAGTTTTCAAACCTCCACAACTGATAGAGGCTACTCATCCAGAGTTGGCTTCCTTTTACTGCTAGGCCCATACAGCGATTAAATGTGCGTTCGAAAATAGATAGGCCGTTCTCGTGGTTGGCCCCAACTAGGAACAGCTTATTTGCCTGATAGGTGGTAAAAGCCAAACTGGCGTTTTGAGCAGAGAGCCAAGACGTGAATAATCTTGAACTGTTTATTTCCCACGTTGGCTTCTCTTCATCTATCATTTTCTCAACCTACTTTAATTTGATATCAAAGTGTTTTCGAACGCTCTCAACGATTTCCCATGTCCCTTTAAAGCTAGCTTCAACTACAAACGCATCACCGGCAATTACTGTTACGGGACTTTGCCCATCCGCCGTAATTATTATTTTGCCCTCAATTAAGTGCACAAACTCATATTCTGTGTAGGTCGCATAATACGTTCCGGGCGTTGCCTCCCAATAGCCTGAAATCATGCTACTATCCTCATTGGTGTGCATGACCCAAGTCTTCATTTCTGGATTTCCTTCAGTGACAACCCAGCCATCTAAAATTTCTGTTATCGGTGCCACACCAGCAACATCTGCTTGTTTTGAAATTGTTAACATTTTTGAACCTTTTGGTTTTGGAGAATAGCAATCATTAATTCTACAAGTTTCCAGTCACTGGAGAAGTAGTGTCTCCATCTCAATTTATTACTGTGGTATATATATTTTTACTCAGACAATTCACACTACTTTTAAATATTTGAGAATACTTTCTATAGCTAGTCTTCCACACCCGCTGGATTGTCCACCTCGCGCCCCATGGCGGCAAGGTCTGAGTACCTGTCCCCAATGCGGTGGTGAGGGCGCCCACGGGTGGCGGCGCCTAACGCCACGACCAACTCGTCAACTGCCGGCGCATCATAGATCGAAAATTGTACCGTGAGGTAGTGTGAGCGACGTCCAGTGTCATGTTTATCCATTAGGGGGATTTGAATTTGGGTATTTGCAGGACCGCGGGTGTTTGTGAACCCTAAGTAACTTTTTGCGCCAACGGCCTCGCGGTAGAAATTACCAAACTGTAAGGTGTGGATCAGGGCGGAAGCGTGTTCCACTTCGCAGCTAGTGCCCGCAATGCAAGCTTTCCCATAAGCTTCAATGGCGTCGCCAGAACCCGCTAACGCAATCAGCTGGTCTGATATCAACTTTCCCAAATATGGCGCCATACGTTTGATTTCAGGGGATAAATCTTCAACAAACCCCTTCCCAAACCAAGGATTCTTTACAACGGCAGCCACACCGATCATGCGAAGCACTGGGTTGGATGCACGCCCCCCTTCAGTGTGTATATTTTCGTCAAAAGTTACAACTTTTCGCAATTCAGGAAGCATGGGGTTTCTCCGGTTAAATTTTATATTTATGTCTCTGTGTCACGGCAGTTTTAACACTAATATCTAGATTTGTACTGTTGTATTGGCTCATTGGACTACTGGAATTTACCTCAAAATCCAACACACGTCCAATTAAAATTAGGTGATCGCCTGCATCCACTAAACGGTGCCTCACACAACTAAAGCTAGCCAGAGATCCCGTGATAAGTGGTATGTTTTGTAAATTTACATCCCAGCCAGGCCCATCAAATTTTTTGTTAGAATTTGCTCTGGACAGATTTAAAAATTCTTTTTGACCTTTGGAAAGAATATTGACCGCAAAATGATTTGTCTGAGCAAAGGTATTGAAACCCGCAGCAACTTTGGCGATGCAAACCAACAGCAGGGGTGGATTAAGTGAGACAGTGGCAAAAGAACTAGCGGTAAATTCAACTGGATTATCATTTGGTTGGAGCGCAGTGACAACGGCCACACCGGTTGTATAAATACTGAATACTGCTTGAAGTGCTTGTTTAGTATCAGAAGGTATTTCTTTAGATCTAGGAATTGTGTCTATAATATTATTATCTGCACCCAGAGCAGGTGGTGCCGACAGAGGCCTATGCTCATGTGCACTAAAGCGTAGTGGGTTTGCTGCAACTTTCCAGGATTTGTGATTAGGATCTGGGTTGGGGACTGTGGCTAGCATTTTGCGCACTGCCACGTGGGGATCACTCTCAATATCGGCAATTGTATTCAGGGGACCAAAGGGAACTTTACCGCCTAGCAGTTGTGTTAAATGCTGCTTACTATACAGGCTGCTCCAGCTGGAAACGATTGCATTTAATTCTGCAGAATTTTGAGATCGCGCGGCAAGGGTTGAAAAGCGTTCATCGTTTCCGAGGAGAGGTTGATCCATAAGCTGAGCCAATTCACACCAAAATGCGTCGTCCACAATGCCCAGTGCCACGTGGCCGTCTTTGGCTGGAAACAATCCAAATGGTGCAAGAAGTGGATGCCCATTACCCTCTGGTTTTGGAACAATGCCGGTCATGTCGTGGAGGTAAACCATACGCTCGCAAAGGGAGATCATCGCATCGTACATCGCTACGTCGACAAATTGACCTTGGCCAGTAGCCTCAGCCTCCCGCAAAGCGGCCATAATACCAAAAGCCATCATCATTCCCGCAAAGATATCGCCAACGCCGGGTCCTGTTTTAGTCGGTGTTTGCGCGTCGGAGCCGGTTATCGCCATCAATCCACCCATAGCCTGCGCGACTACATCGTATGAAGGCCATTCTGCATAGGGGCTGGCTCCGGAGCGTGGGTCCCCAAAGCCGCGTATCGCTGCGTAAACAAGTTTCTTGTTAGTGGTGGCAAGCGTTTCATAAGACAGTCCCAGGCGCTCCATGACGCCAGGACGAAAGTTCTCGACAATGACATCTGCAGTCACTGCAAGTTTAAGAAAACTTTCCTTTCCTTTATTGGATTTCAGATCTAGCTGGATACTTTTTTTGCCCCTGTTCAAACTTACAAAGTAACCTGCCCAATCGTGGCTGGTGTCGTCTTCATGAAATGGTCCATTGCCTCGACTGGTGTCACCTGTGCCGGCCTCAATCTTAATGACTTCAGCGCCATGGTCGGCCAAGTGCATCGTGCAATAAGGTCCAGATAGCATCCTACTGAGATCAAGAACTCGAAGTCCCTTAAGGATTTGCGTACTCATGGTGAGGGTTCCAATCCATCAAGAAATACTCGAATTGGTTTATTTACAGCTTCAGGTTTTTCAGCCAGGGCCATATGTCTCAAGCCGGATAAAATTACTGTTTTCGCACCTAGAATTTCAGCGGCAATTGCTTGGGCCATTTCGGGTCCGTTACCATAATCTTCCTCTCCCGTGATGATTAGGGCAGGGCAGGTTAGAGCAGGATTCGGTGCCACAATTTCTTTGATCCCAGTTGCGAGGACATCATAAATAGTGTGGTAAATTTCTTTCTGGTTTTTTGTAACCCAACCCCGGACTGTGTTCATCAATTTGGGGTTGTTAGCGCGAAAAATTTCAGTAAACCAACGCTCAAGTGCGGCTTCAACTGTTGACTGAGGCCCCAACATCCTAGCCTGCTCGACGCGTGTTATGATAGCGCCTTGCGCCGCGTCACTCCTTTTATGTGGCGAATGCAGAATAATTAATGCCTGAGTTCTGTTAGGGAAGTCTTGAGCAAATCGCCGGGCTATCATGCCTCCCAGCGAGAAACCTGCTATTGTCGCCTTTTCAATGCGACAAAGATCAAGCAGTTGAACCAGCTGTTTGCAGAATAGTGAAAGGTTAGGCTTTGAGGGGGGTGCTGCAGACCCGCCGTGACCATAAAGATCATAGCTAAGAATTTGGTAAGTATCTTTAAGACTAGGGATCAGCCACTGCCAACAGTCATTGTTAAGCCCAAGACCATGGATCAATATCACTACTGGCGCACCGTGCGGCCCTGTCAGTTCATATTGGGTTCCGTCTGGTGCTATATTGGTCACTTAGTATCTCCCAACGGACGGTAGGCCATTACTTCAACTTCAACCCGGGCGTCGACTAATAAATTACTGACAATAGCTGACCGCGTTGGTGGTTCGACTGGGAAATACTCACCATAGACTTCATTAAAACCAGGAAAGTCGACCCGTTCACGTAGCCACACCATTGCCTTCACGACATCAGCGCGCACACATCCGGCCTGAGAAAGTGTCGCCGTAATATCATCAAGAACGGCGCGGGTTTGTTCTTGTACGGTGCCATCGGTCATCGGGGCACCATCACGCATTGGAATTTGGCCGGTTAAAAATACAAAATCACCTGCGCGGATGGCTCTGGACAGAGATAAAGTTCGCCCATTAATTTTAAGTGGCTCCCCAATGACTTGCTTTTTATTAACCATTTAAAGACCTCCTCTATTTAGCGTGCCCTGATTGCGCTGAGACACTTTGGGATTTTTCGTCAACATGTGTCGCTTTTTCCCGAACGCGAATAGTGAAAGCGGCCTTGTATGGGAATCAGGAAATGGGAGTTCCTGAAATGACTAACATCAAAAATTATCAAATGTTGATCAATGGTGATTGGGTCGACGCATCGGATGGTGTCATGTTTGATAGTGTGAACCCCAGTACGGGCGAAGTCTGGAGCCGTGTTCCAGAGGCGACAGAAGCAGACGTGAACCGCGCCGTTGCTTCTGCACACTATGCTTTTAGTGAAGGTCCATGGTCTAAAATGACGCCGACCGAGCGTGGTAAATGCCTTCGCAAGCTGGGTGATTTACTAGCCGAAAAATCTGAAAGTTTAGGTAGGACAGAGTCAGTAGACACTGGAAAAATGCTGAAGGAAACCCGTTGGCAAGCAAAGTACATTGCGGAATTTTTTCACTTTTTTGCGGGCTGTGCGGACAAGGTCAATGGTGAGACCCTACCAATTGATAAACCTGATATGTTTGTGTTCACCAAGAGGGAACCGCTCGGGGTAGTTGCAGCCGTCGTACCGTGGAATTCACAACTTTTCTTGGTGGCAGTCAAAATTGGTCCCGCATTAGCGGCGGGGAACACAGTAGTTCTCAAGGCCTCTGAACACGCCAGCGCCGCGATGCTGGAATTTGGAAAGCTAATTGAGGCGGCTGGTATTCCACCGGGTGTCGTTAACATTGTTACAGGTCACGGTGAACCTTGTGGCCGAGTGTTAACCTCTCACCCGCATGTTGCACGGGTATCGTTTACTGGGGGATCAAATGCAGCTCGTCACGTTCTTGAAAATGTTAAAAGTAACTTTGCGGAGGTCTCTCTTGAGCTTGGAGGAAAGTCTCCTTTCATAGTATTTGATGACGCCAATATTGAAAGTGCTGTAAATGCATCAATCGCGGGTATTTTTGGTGCCACTGGACAAAGCTGCGTGGCTGGATCGCGACTGTATTTACATGAAGATATTGCGGAAGAATTCCTTGATAGAATGCTAGCCCTCACGCGTAAGATTATTATTGGTGACCCGCTAGAGGAAGAAACCCAAATGGGTCCACTATGTACGACTGGCCAGTTGGAAAATATTGAACGCGAGGTAGCTCATGCAAAGGCGGAGGGCGCTAAAATACTCGCGGGTGGCAAACAACCAGCAGATAAATTGGGCTTGTTCTACGAGCCCACAATAATTGAATGTCCAAACCAGGATTTGCGTATTGTGGATACTGAACTTTTTGGGCCCGTTCTGTGTGTCCAGCGCTTCAAAACTGAGGAGGAAGTACTTGCCCTTGCCAATGATACTGAACATGGGCTTGCTGCAGGAATTTTCACTCAAAATTCAGCGCGTTCGCTTAGAATGGCCAACTTAATAAGGGCAGGTATTGTATGGGTGAACACTTACCGCGTCGTCTCTCCCATAGCGGAGTTTGGCGGAGTAAAAGGGTCTGGGTATGGCCGCGAAAGTGGATTTCAAGCTATCTATGATTACACTAGGCCGAAGACGATTTGGATGAATACGTCTGACGAACCAATGTCAAACCCGTTCGTGATGCGGTGATGGCCAAGATTGGGTTTAGATCTATTTTGGAATGCTGCAGATGCGCCGTAATACTCAAGGGAGAAAACTGAAATGAAATTTCAACTGGCCGTAAATCTAGAACGTTTGGACAGTAGTCTCGACATGAAAGACGTGGCTCGGCACACTCTTGAAATGGTACAAATGGCTGAAGAGGGTGGTTTTGAGATAGTATGGGCTGCTGAACACCACGCTCTGGAGATGACGATTGCCCCTAATCCGTTTCAGATTTTGACCTGGTGGGCTGGTGAGACCAGCAAAATTCGTCTTGGAACTGCAGTGGTTAATGCTGCATACTGGCACCCCATCAATTTAGCAGGAGAGGCAGCGTTTCTTGATCTTATTAGCGGTGGTCGATTAGAGTTTGGTATCGGTTCTGGCGCTTATCAACGTGAATTTGATCGAATGAAGCCAGGCCTGCTTCAGACTGATAGTTATAAGTATATGCAGGAAATGTTGCCTGCTGTCTTGGCTCTATGGAAGGGCGATTACGCTCATGATGGGGAATATTGGAAGTTTCCAACATCCACTTCGGTGCCTAAGCCACTCCAGAGTGATCCACGGATTTGGGTGGCTGCTCGATCGCCTATTACTTATGATTATGCCGTTGCCAATAATGCCAATATCATGTGCTGGCCGTTTACTCGTCCACATGCCGAAGCTGAACTTTATAGACGCCAGTTGGACGAATCAATAGTAAAACACGGTAGCACTGCGGACCCAATCTTCGCTTTAATGCGTCATACTGCTGTATATGAAAATCAGGCAGATAAAGATGAGGCCATTAAAGCCATTACTCGCGTTCTGGGACAATTTGAAAACCTTTACCGGAATTTGGACGATGTTAAAAATGGTTTCCCTAAAGAAATTCCACTCCACGAGTTGGAAGGGCGGGAGCAGTATGATCCAGCGATGTTGGAGCAGAACCTGATGTTTGGTTCGCCTGAAACTGTAATTGGTAAAGTCAAAACATATGAGAAGCTTGGAGTAGATGAGTTTATCTACTACGCCTCGATGGGACTTGGCCACGAGGCGCAGAAACGTTCTCTTAAACTTTTTTGTGACGAAGTTATCCCTGAATTTCGATAAGGAGGCCCTAGATGTCAGAAGGTGTGACGGTCCATCGTGAGGGCCATGTATTAGAGGTTAAGTTAGAGCGTGCTAAGGTTAACGCCATTGATGTACCAACTTCGCAGGCTCTAGCTGCGGCATTTCAGGAACTGCATGAAGATAAAGATTTACGCTGTGCAATCCTAACAGGAGGTGGGGAGAAAATTTTTTCCGCTGGGTGGGACTTAAAGGCACTTAATGATGGTGAAATGCAGCTTGATAACTGGTGGGAAGCAGATGAATATGGCTTTGGTGGTTTTACAGGTTTGACTGAGAACTGGTCGCTAAACAAACCCGTCATTGCAGCTGTCAATGGGCTGGCTATCGGTGGTGGGTTTGAGATGGCAATGGCTTGTGATCTCATAATAGCTGCTGAACATGTGGAATTTGGACTTCCAGAAATGCCCTTAGGGATTGTACCAGACGCTGGTGCGCTTCAGCGCCTGCCGCGTCGAATTCCCCACAATATTGCTATGGAAATGTTTTTGTTGGGGCGCCGAATGACATCCGCAGAGGCAGCGCACTATGGATTGGTTAATAAGGTTGTTCCTAAGGAGGAGCTTATGGATGCCGCGCGCGAATGGGCGGCATCTATTGCCTGGTCGGCACCTCTAGCTATGCAGTCGGTAAAAGAAGTACAGCGTGAAATCGAATGTGTATCCTTGGAAAATGCCTTTCACAAAATGCGTACTGAACCGATGCCAACGTATCGCAGGATGCTAAAATCTGACGATGCAAAAGAGGGTGTGGCTGCCTTTGTTGAAAAGCGTGACCCAAACTTTAAAGGTGAGTGATGTATTGCGACCCTGAATCTGTAACGCGTGTCTCAAGCCTAGGCGCAGGCCCAATTGGCGGTGGGTGGACGGCACACTTCCTTGCGCGTGGCTATGACGTGACTGCTTACCTTCATGATGAGGGCGAAACGGATGCATTTATGTCTATCCTTAATACGGCTTGGGTAAGCTTGACTGCTCTGGGGCTATCTCCAGGCGCGTCTATGGATCGGCTGCGCATTGTTACTGATCTGGAAGAGGCACTTGATGGGGCTGAATTTGTGCAAGAAAGTGGACCAGAGCGTCTTGAAATCAAGCAGGCACTTTACAAAAAAATGGGAGCGATCTTACCACCCTCTGTTGTGATTGGATCATCAACCTCTGGTCTAATGATGAGTGATATTCAAGTTGACTGCATAACTCCTGAACGTACGGTCATTGGCCATCCATTCAACCCGCCTTATCTTTTACCATTAGTCGAGATTGTTGGGGGAAATAAAACCGTACCAGAGGCAGTTGCCTGGGCTGGTAAGTTTTATAAAGTTGCCGGCAAAGCACCTCTCATGATGAAAAAAGAAATCCCTGGTTTTGTTGCGACACGTCTACAAGAGGCACTATGGCGTGAGGCATTGCATATGGTTGCCAACGATGAGGCAACGCCCGAAGATATTGATATTGCATTAATGAATGGCCCAGCCCCGCGGATGGCTGCGCAGGGCCAGTGTATGGCATTTCACGTTGCATGTGGTGAAGGTGGCATGGCAACTAATTTGGATCAGTTTGGCCCTGCATTAAAATTGCCGTGGACACGGCTTGAGGCGCCAGAATTGACCAAAGACTTACGTGATCGCATGGTCGATGGCTGTAATGCTGTGGCCAAGGGTCAACATTTTGAAGACATGGTAGCTCAACGTGACCGTGAAATTGTTGGCGTTCTGAATGCCCTTCGCCTGGCGCGTTCAAATTGATTTTTTTGAGGGATGTCCGTTAAGCGTATCCAGAAAGTCTGACAGCGATCCTGGCCAGCTGGGAGCTGGTTCATTCGTTGGCCATGCCTCTCGGTAATCTGAAGGACGCCGACCGAAGAATTTACCAAAAGAATATGCGAAATGTGACAGCGTATTAAAGCCAGAAGCCGTGGCTATCTGACGGATACTAAGTTCAGTTGATATGAGCAATAGGCGGGCATTTTGTAACCGCCGTAAAAGGCCAAATTGCACCACTGTGCATCCAACATTTTTTTTAAACTGCCTTTCTAGTTGTCTTTGTGAGACGCCTAAAAAATTTGCAATCTGTGGCACAGTGAGCGGTTCTTCGATGTTGTTCTCGATTAAAGTCATTGCCTCGCGTAATAGCGGCAGCATTGTCTCAGTGCTGCGCCCCATTGTGCTGCGCTGAGGAAATGTGGCGCTGCGGATTGGGTGGTGCAGCATTTGATCAGCGATTTCACCAGAAAAACTGCTGCCACTAATCTCCTCGATTAGGCGCAACATTAGATCGACGCCAGCCAGTCCGCCCGAACAAGTCATAACCTTGCTGTCGAGCGTGAAGAGGCTCTCCTGAACTTCAACGCGATCAAAATTCTCTTTGAAACCATTTAGCCAAGACCAATGTGTAGTTGCTGGCTTGCCGTCCAGTAAACCAGCGCGTGCAACAATGTATGACCCCAACTCCACGCCACAGATGCGTTCACCGGCACGGGCACGTTTTCTGAGCCATGCTGTAAGGTACCGGTTATTGTAATGCTCGGTACCCCAGCTACCCAAAATGAAGACAAATTCTGCAGGCATAAGCTTGTCAGTTGCAACCTCAACTGTCGCAGTCATTCCATTGCTCGCTGTAATCTTTGTACCGTCAAACGAAGCTACTTCCCACGAGAATATAGGGGAGGAGGTCAGGTAGTTTGCGATTCGAAGTGTCTCAATCATTGTAATTAAAGTGGTAATGTTGAACCTAGGAACGACTATAAAAACCATATGTGTTTGGGCTCGCACCATTTTTGGTAAAATATCAATGTCCATAGTTGTAGGCTTTCTCTTGGTGCGTTTTTTCGCCACTCTAACCTAATCTGTGGCGGATAATCGACAAAAATATATCCACTTTTTCAGTCAAGATAGATAAACTTGGGAGGATAAAATGCAGTATGACGTAGTTCTGACTTGTGCGGTCACTGGAGCAGGCGACACCACCGGCAAAAGTTTGCATGTTCCGGTAACACCAAAAGACATTGCCGATGCTGCAATTGATGCCGCAAAAGCTGGTGCCTCAATTGCTCATATCCATGCCAGAGATCCTGAAACAGGGTTGGGATCTCGGGACCCAAAGTTATTCAAAGAAATTGTCGATCGAGTGCGTGACAGCGATACTGATATAGTTATAAATATCACTGGTGGTATGGGTGGAGATTGGATCTCTGATCCGTCTGACCCAGCTCTGCCTGGTCCTGGGACTGACATGATTGGTCCGGAAGAACGGTTGGCACATATTAAGGAGTGTTTGCCTGAAATCTGTTCACTTGATTGTGGCACATTGAATTTTTCAGATACAGATATGATTTATATTTCTACGCCACCTACTTTGCGTAAAATGGCCACGATGGCGCGCGAATGGGGGGTGAAGCCTGAGATGGAGGTCTTTGAACTTGGACATATTCGCTTCGCAAAAGCTATGATTTCAGAAGGATTGATTAACGAGCCCGCCATGTTCCAGCTATGTCTTGGCATTCCCTGGGGAGCTGAGCAAACTGTTGAAACAATGGTTGCAATGAAGTCGCAATTGCCACCTGGTGCCAGCTGGGCCAGTTTTGGTATTGGCCGTGGCCAAATGCCAATGATGGCGGCGGCAGTCGCTCTGGGAGGTAACGTACGCGTAGGCTTAGAGGATAACATTTACCTTGAGCGTGGTGTGTTAGCGACGAACGCGCAATTAGTCACTCGTGCACGCGAAATCATTGAGCGAATGGGGGCTCGTGTCGTTACACCACAAGAAGCGCGGAATAAGTTGAATTTGCGAGGGGCAGATAGTTAATAAATTAACTGCAGGCGTCTTGAAATATTCTGATTATTAGACCCTTAGGAAATTTGAGGTAGTGGTGACAAGCCTTTGCCTTAATCGAAAGTAAGTTTTTTGTTTTGTCGTCGATGCGAACTAATCGCTGAGATGACCAGGACACTTTATATTAAACAAGGACCCAATAGACATGGAAAAAAACCACGAAATAGACCTTTTGACTGATACTACCCGCCGCTTTGTTGAGACTGAGATGTTTCCTCATGAAGAAGAAGTTGACCGCCTTGGCTATGTGTCTGAAGAGATAGGTCGGTCGATTGAAGCGAAGTCGAAGGAACTGGGCCTCTTTGCCTGTAATTTGCCTGAGGAGGTGGGTGGCGGTGGCCTGGGCTACGGCCCGATGTCGCTGATCGAGCGTGAGTATGGCAAGACTAGCCATGCTCTGCAAAGTTGGGCGGCACGTCCCACTGAATTGTTGATGGCCTGCGAGGGTGATCAGCGGGAGCGCTACCTTCTGCCCGCGGTGCGAGGAGAAAAACGAGAGCTATTTGCTCTGTCTGAGCCTGACGCAGGGTCAGACGTGATGGGCATGAAGTCAAATGCACGACGCGATGGAGATGACTGGATACTTAACGGCTCTAAACATTTTATTTCGGGGCCCTGTATGCCTGACTTTGCAATTGTTTTTGCGGCCACAGGTGAGGATGAAACTCCGCGGGGGCCGCGCAAGCGGGTCACTGCATTTCTAGTGGACGTTGGTACAGCTGGCTTTGATTGTCGTGAGGGCACTCGGTGCGTCAGTTATAGAGGGTATAAAACTTTTGAGTTGCATTTTGATGACGTCCGGTTGGGTGCAGGACAAGTTTTGGGTGAAGAAGGTCTTGGGCTTGAGCTGGCAGGAAAGTGGCTGGGTATGGGCCGCATTTGGGTCGGAGCCACCTGCTGTGGTAAAGCTGAGCGTATTTTAAATATGGCAACTGAATGGGCTGCAACTCGAAAACAGTTTGGCAAGCCCATTGGGACTTTCCAAGCCACTGGCTTTCGTTTGGCAGATGGTGCGATGAACTTGCGTGCGGCAGACCTTTTAGTCAACGACGCCGTGGCCCGTGCACAAAGTGGCTCCATGAGTGACGCAGATGCTGCGATGATTAAAGTGTTTTGTTCTGAGATGCTGAATAAAATTGCAGATGATGCGGTACAAATTTTTGGCGGCATGGGCCTCATGGAAGAGATGCCAATTCAGCGCTTTTGGCGTGACAGTCGACTGGAGCGTATCTGGGATGGAACGTCTGAAATACAAAGGCACATTATTACACGCTCAATTCTACGCCCCTTGGGTGCATGACCCCTCTTCGACGTGCAAATTTCCAACGGCTCCTTAAGCCACGCCACATTGCTTTTATGGGTGGCCGCTATGCCATGATTGCCATAAATGAGGCGCGCCGCCGTGGGTTTGATGGACAAATGTGGGCTGTAAACCCAAAGCGATCAGATTTAGATGGCGTTCCATGTGTTGCTTCAATAGCGGATCTACCGGTCGTCCCTGATGCCGTCTACTTGGCCATCCCTGCTGGTGATGTGGTTGAGGCTTTGCGGAGCCTCGCTCTAATTGGTGTTGGAGGTGTAGTTTGCTTCTCTGCTGGGTTTAAAGAAGCAGGCGATGCGCAAGCCGAAAAAGATTTAGTTAGGGCTACTGGTGACATGGCCCTAATTGGCCCCAATTGTTATGGAATTATAAATTATATCGACAATTCCGCCCTGTGGTCATTTGAGCACGGTGGCTGGTCACCCGGATATGGCGCTGCGATCATCACCCAATCAGGGATGTTTTCATCTGACATCACCATGAGCCAGCGCTCACTGCCACTGGCATATATGGTTTCTGCAGGCAACCAGGCGGTGCTGGGTCAGGAAGATTTTTTGGAATTTTTTGCAGACGACCCAGCAGTGCGAGCAATTGGATTACACATTGAGGGCCTGCAGGATATTCCACGGTTTGAACGTGCCGCTTTTAAAGCACTATCTAAAGGTATTCCGGTGGTTGCACTCAAGACTGGCAGCTCCACTATCGGGTCTGAGTTGACTGTAAGCCATACAGGATCGTTGTCTGGTTCTGCTGAGCTTTACGAGGCGTTGTTTGCGCGCAGTGGTATTATCAGTGTCTCTAACCCCTCTCAATTTCTAGAAACGTTGAAGCTTTTGTGCGTTGTAGGTGCGCCCAAAGGTAGGCGCTTAGCGGGGTTCACCTGCTCAGGGGGGGGTGCAACTATGCTCGCCGATTACGCCGAAAAGATTGGCCTCAGTTTTTTGCCAGTCGATCCGGCACAAGAAGTTGATCTCGCAGCTTTGTTGCCAAAAATTGCAACTGTTTCCAACCCGCTGGACTATACGACCCCAATCTGGGGACAAGCAGATCTGACTTATCCAGTTTTTTCAAAAGCTGTTGCTGCTATCGAAGCAGATTCTGCAGTTTTGGTTCAGGACTACCCAGCAGCAGGGCTGGACAGCTCTAAGATATATTATCAGAGAGATGCTGTCGCATTTGCACGCGCGACCAAGGAAAAAGGTCTTCCCGCTACGATTTGTGCTACTTTGCCAGAAAATATGGACCTGGAAACCCGCCAGCTTCTAATTTCTGAGGGGGTGGCGCCCATGCAGGGTATTCATGAAACTTTAAATGCCATTTGTGCGTCTGCCGCATGGTCGCAAGAGCGCGTCCGGTTGCTATCAGAGAAACCAAAACCTTTATTGCCAGCTCTGCATTGGTGTGAGTACGTGATGGCAACTGAAGATGAGGGTAAGAAGTGGCTGATAGCCAACGGATTTGTTGTGCCAGAGGGCTGTGTTGTTTCGGCTTCTGACGTCTGTAAGGCAGCAGATGAGGTTGGGTACCCAGTAGTGCTCAAGATGATTGGCCCACTTCTGGCTCATAAAACTGAAGCTGGGGCAATAGCGTTGAGCCTTAATGATGCAGAGATGGTTAATGCTGCCGTGGCTCAAATGAAACTTGACGTGGTCGCCTTTAATCCAAATGCAATCACAAACCAATTTCTTGTAGAGGCGATGTCGCCTACCCCTGTGGCTGAATTAATTGTAACACTGCGCAGAGACCCTCAGTTTGGGATGGCGTTAGTGCTCGGTAGTGGGGGGGTCTTGGTTGAGTTAGTGGCTGACACCATAACTCTACTCCTACCAACTTCTACAGTTGAGATAACAAGAGCCCTTTTAGGTTTACGTGTTGGACGTTTGCTTGAGGGGTTTCGTGGTGGCGCAACCGTGGATATCCATAAGATAGCAGCCCAGATTTACCAGATGTGCATTGCTTATCTTGAAAACTGCCACACCATAGTAGAAATCGAAATAAACCCATTGTTTGTTTATTCTGAAAAGATCTGTGCGGTAGATGCCTTAGTTCACATGGCTGCCGAGGGATGACGTGCCAGTATTTGAGAAGTTTTGAAACAACTGTAACGTTACGTTAATTAAACTTAATTAGTATGCACTAATTAAGTTTAATTGGATTACTATTTTTTATTAAGCTTGCATTTTTTAAAAAAAATGAAACTATAAAATAATATAAACAAAAAAAATTTAGGGAGAATTCTATGTTAAATATAAAGAAATTTGCAATTTCTTGTGCATTAGTTGCGGGACTTTCTGCTGGGTCAGCACAAGCGCAGGATTGCGGTGAAGTCTCTATTACCGAAATGGATTGGGGATCAGCAGTTATTGTAACCCAAGTTGCTAAATTCTTGCTTGAGCAAGGGTATGGTTGCTCCATCACGGTTGTACCCTCGGCCTCCACGCCAGCACTTGCCTCAGTTTCTGAAACTGGAGAACCCGACATAATTACTGAGGTTTGGACAAATGGCGCTCCGGCTTACATACCACTTTTGGAAGCGGGCAAAATCAATGAATTGACGCATGTTCTTTCAGACGGAGGCGTTGAGGGTCTCTGGATTCCAGTCTATTTGGCTGAGGCTCATCCAGAGTTGTTGACCATCGAAGGTGTGTTAGCCAATCCAGATTTGGTTGGAAATAGAATGCATAACTGTCCTGTCGGATGGACGTGTCAAGTTATTGCTACAAATGTCGCCAAAGCTGGTGGTTTTGAAGCTTCGGGCGTTGAAGATTTTGTACATGGATCAGGAGAGACCCTCACTGCGTCAATTGCTTCTGCATATTCCTCTAAGGAGCCGTGGTTTGGTTATTATTGGTCACCTAGTTTGGTATTAGGAAAATACCCAATGGTTCAAGTGGCATTAGGTAGTCATGATCCTGCGCAACAGGCTTGTAATTCAGACGTGAATTGTGCAACTCCTATGGTCCAAAATTGGCCAAGTAGTGTTGTCACGACTGTTGTCACCGATACCTTTGAGGCGAGCCATCCAGCTGAGGCGGATGTAATGCGCAACCTCTCGTTTACCAATGCCATGATGAATGGTCTTCTCGCTTGGCAAGATGAGAACAAAGCCACTGGTGATGAGGCTGCTGTTTACTTCCTGTCCACCCAACAAGACATATGGAAGAGCTGGATCAACGATTCCGCTCGCGGCAAACTTGCGGCGCTACTACAGTAGACGTCTCAAGATGTAATAAATTAGCAAAGGCACACAATTTGTGTGCCTTTGTCTTTTATGAGGAATAAAAAATGGCGTTCTATGATAGCTTGTTTAATGGTCTTGGATTAAGGGTTTGGTGTGACTCGGCGCCCGGAACTGCAAACTTATCGATGGCCAGTTTGTTGGCTAAAACCAACCCAGAAACCGCAAACAGCGGACCTATTTTTCCGTTCCCCTCGATGGATGAACTCTATCAGGCATGTTCGTCATTTCCCCAGTCCCGAGAATTCACAGCTGCAGTAGAGGACGCTTTTCTCAACGTTAAAGACGTCTTGAAATCTGTGCTGGATCCACTAACTCAGCCTCTTTCTTGGCTTTTAGAATTAGCTTTATTCAGCTTTCTTGCGGCGCCTTGGTGGATCATTATTCCATTGATCTTATTATTTGTTTGGTATGTGTGTCGTTCGGTTGTGGTTACTGCTTTTGTGACACTGTCATTTGTATTTCTAGGTTTTATTGATCACCTCGATGCTGCTTTGCAAACACTGGCGATTATTGCCGTGTGCACGGGGATATGTATCTTGCTCGGGGTGCCAGTGGGAATTGCTATGGCTAAATCTAATAGGCTACAGCGGGGTTTGATCCCACTTCTTGATCTGCTTCAGACCCTACCCACATTTGTATATTTAATTCCACTAATTTTCTTGTTCAGCGTCACCGAGCCAAAGCTATATGGGATTGCGATTATCGTTTACGCCATTGTGCCGGTGATTAGGCTCACAGACCTCGGGATCAGACTTGTGGATCAAGACGTTGTTGAGGCGGCTAACGCCTTTGGCATGTCGCCTAGGCAGAAGCTCCTCGGGGTTGAGTTGCCGCTCGCTCTGCCCAATATCATGGCTGGTGTAAATCAAACTATTATGATGAGCCTTGCAATGGTGGTAATCGCTTCACTGGTATCTGCGCCTGGTCTCGGTGTTCTTGTCCTACGCGGCATTCGTAATCTTGAGCTGGGTGTTGGTCTGATAGCGGGACTAGGGATCGTCCTACTTGCTGTAATTTTAGACCGTGTGTCTAAAGCGGCGATTGCCCGTGTATCTACTGATCAAACTTTTAAATAAATAGGTAGCATGATGGCAAACTCCCCTAAAATAGAAATTCGTAACCTTTACAAGATCTTTGGCTCGGATCCCAAAGCTGCACTGGAAAAGGTGAAAGCGGGTATGGGTAAGGAAGAATTACTTGCCCAAACTGGTCATGTATTGGGGTTACAGGACATCTCAATCGATATCCGGGAGAGCGCAATAACAGTAGTAATGGGACTTTCTGGATCGGGAAAGTCGACGCTAATTCGCCACATCAATAGATTAATTGAGCCAACTAATGGTCAGGTATTAATTGATGGTGATGACGCACTATTGCTTGATACTGAAGCATTGCGTGACAAGCGACGCACAGGCATGTCGATGGTGTTTCAGAAATTTGCACTCCTTCCGCACCGCACCGTAATTGATAATTCCGCACTTCCCTTGGAAGTGCGTGGCGTGGGGCAGATTGAGCGTCACAAAGAGGCGCAAGTTTGGATCAACCGGGTCGGATTAGGTGGTTATGAAAAGCACTATCCCCATCAACTTTCCGGTGGCATGCAGCAAAGGGTAGGCCTTGCACGTGCACTGACGTCGAACTCTGATATAATGCTCATGGATGAGGCGTTTTCTGCTCTTGATCCTTTGATCCGTAGCGATATGCAAAAGCTATTACTTGAATTGCATGTAGAGCTGAAAAAGACGATCGTATTCATAACTCACGATCTGGACGAAGCTCTGAGATTGGCTGACCATCTCGTCATTCTTAAAGATGGAGCTGTTATCCAGCAAGGAGATCCACAGGGCATCTTGGTAAAGCCGACTGATCCCTATATTGAGGCTTTTGTTAGTGATATAAACCGTGCGCGAGTATTGCGGGTCCGCTCTGTGATGACGCCTTTGGATAAAAAATCTAAATACGCGGGTGATGTAAGCCCAAAAGATACCCTAGAACACTTAATAGCCCGTTCTGAAGGTAATACTTCGTTTAAATTCAGGGTAATCGAAGGGGAAAAGCCTATCGGCCAAATAGATATGCAGGATTTGGTCAAGGCCTTAGTTCCCCGTGGGTCAGTATCGGGACAGCAGAGTTTATAGACAACAGTACTTGGGGACACCCAAATGGATAAACAAGATCTATCAGTTAAACGAAAAAAATCTGTTCCCTTTTCGATGTATGACGCGTTCACCGAAGTCCCGTATTCTGGCAGTCAGGCGGCTGTAGTTTTAAACGCCTCAGGTATAACGGCCTTAAATAGAATTGGTATTGCACGCGAAATTGGTGCGCCAGCTACTGCGTTTGTAAACGCCATTAACCATAACCAGATTGAAGTGCAGTTTTTCTCTACTGTCATGGAGTTACCAATGTGCGGGCACGGGACGGTTTGCTTGATGACAGAACTGATCGAGCAGGAGCTATTATCCTGTAAGGGTGACGGTTGGTGGGAGTTTGTTCTTAATTTTCCTAATGGGGAGGCGTCTGTGGAGTGTCGCCGGACGAAGACCGGAAGAGTCGAGGTTATGCTCGATGTTACAGCAGCGAACTTTACCGCAGTGAAACTCAACCTTGATGAGCTGGTAGGCATTTTAGGTGTTGGTGTTGGGGACATATCGAGAAAATTACCACTGGAGGTAGCGACTGCAGATTTCACCCATCTCTGCCTTCCAATGCGTGACCTTGCCGCAATGCAGGCACTACAGCCTGATTTTTCAGCACTTGCTAAATTTTGTGTATCCAATGGCTTTGAAACTGTAGCTACTTTTTCAACGGAGGTCGTGGATCAAACTTGTGATGTTCACGTTCGAGACTTTTGTCCAGCTGTGGGCGTGGCTGAATCAGCCGCAGCGGGCACTACTAATGCTGCCCTGGCAACGTATCTCCTGAGAAAGAGCTTAATTAATCCTGACACTAACGGCCTTCTAAAAGTTCGTGCTGAACAAGGAGTGGAACTTGGTCGACCCAGCCGCGTGACAACGCGGATTGAAGAAAAGGGTGGCCACATTGAGCGCTTGCAGGTTGGTGGTGTGGCCAGTTGGGTTATCGAGGGCAAGCTCAACGTGGGTATGGGGGCGTTATGACAAAGATGCCGAAAAGATCGCTTGTCTGGGACGCTCATGCGGGGCTGTTTCCATCACCAGAAATGGACTTAAAAATCCTCGAGCACTGGCATAAAGACAATGTCAATTATCTGAGCGTAAATGTTGGATTTGACGTTATGTCGCGCGATGAAACCCTTGCCACACTTGCGGCCTATCGGCGTTGGTTGCTTGCACATCCTGATCAGTTTTTGTTAGCGGGAACACTCTCGGATATTGATAATGCGCGGAGCACGGGCCGCCTTGCAGTCAGCTTTGACATCGAGGGCATGAATGCGATGGGAGGCGATGTCAATATGGTTGAAATTTACCACACCCTTGGTGTTCGCCAGATGTTGTTTGCTTATAATTTAAATAATTCAGCAGCAGGGGGATGCCACGACATTGATATGCCATTAACAAAATTCGGCATTGAAATATTAGCAGAAATGAACCGAGTTGGGATGATTGTCGATGCAAGCCATACCAGTTACTTAAGCAGCATGGATCTGATCGAACGTTCAAGTTCACCAGTAGTGTTTTCTCATTCTAATCCATCGTCAGTTTGGCAGCATCAAAGAAACATTAAAGATGATCAAATAAGAGCCTGCGCCGCTAGGGGTGGTGTAATAGGTTTGAATGGACTTGCAATTTTTGTTGGTGACAATGACTCAAGTTCTGAGGGGTTACTGAGGCATTTGTTTAGATTGATTGATCTTGCCGGGCCAACCCACGTTGGGCTTGGCTTCGATTATACTCCAGATGTTACTGTTGATATTGGGGCTATTTTGCGAGCTCGACCAGATTATTGGCCGACCGGCCAACAATATGACACTCTCAATATTGGGCATTCCGGTCCATCTAAGATTCCAGACCTTGTACATGGCATGCAGGCTCGTGGTATTTCTGAAAGCGAAATTAGAGGCATCTTAGGA
>Ga0302127_10000247_pt1 | contig 28503 bp, 28 predicted proteins | sample CB4_SCM_MG_FD_204452 | JGI IMG/M metagenome (GOLD analysis project Ga0302127, IMG submission 204452) | Marine microbial communities from Western Arctic Ocean, Canada - CB4_SCM | ecosystem: Environmental > Aquatic > Marine > Oceanic | place: Canada: Western Arctic Ocean | collected 2017-09-24
TTGGTTTTCCGCTAAGCGGCTTCGTGTTCATGCAAATACGTGTCGCTATACCCTTGTAATTGGGGGGCGTGGGGGTTATCTCATCCCTAGGGGCGGACCTGTCACGAATTTACATTTCTTCAAGCAGGCCGCCCTATCGCAGTCCACTCCTAGAGCGTATTGAGCTTACTGCGTCGATTCTTTATCGACCAAGGCGTCGGTAATCTTTAGCATTTCTTCGAACGATCCGGCGAGCCGTGCAGAGGTACGGAACTTTCCGTTCACGATCACTGAAGGTACTCCTGAAATTCCATAATCTTTCGACGCGGTCATCGCCTGGCGGGTTTTCGTATCTACGGAAAATGAGTTGTAAGCTTCGCGAAAATCGGCGTCTGTTACACCGTATTTTGCGAAGAATGCGGCGAGGCTATCTTCATCGCCGATCTGTTGATCGAGTCCGTGAATTGCCTCAAACAGCGGGGTGTGGATTTTATCCGACACACCGAGCGCTTGGGCTGCATAAAATGCGCGAGCGTGGGGGACCCATTGCTGCGAAAACACGCCTGGCACGCGTCGAAAAACCACATTGTCCGGTTTCGTTTTTAACCATTTTTCGATATGTGGTTCGAACGCGTAACAGTGGTTGCAACCGTACCAGAACACCTCAACCACCTCGATTTTTCCGTCCGAATGGGTAGTCACTTCTGGGGTGATTTTTTCGTAATTTTGCCCCTGCGTGTATTCCGCGTTTACTCCGAATGCCAAGGCAATGCAGCACAGGCCAATTAGTTTTCTTAGCATGGGATCAAATCCTTTCAAGGTCTCGTTTATTCGTATGACGAATTAGGCTGTCGAAATGAATTTAGGTTCAATCAGTCAATCGCTACTTGGGCGCAATCCGCAAGTAACGACAGTCCAGGTAAGGACATTGTCCGCTTTATTTCGCCCCGTGTTCGCCGCACCGAACGATGGCGAGATGTCTTGCGGCCTTACGCGCAAACTCGGAGCCTGCGCAATTAAACATCCATTGTTAGTGTAAGGCGTGGACGTAGCGAGAGACGTTTTCTATATCTTGATCAGAAAGTTTTTGCGCGATGGACTGCATCATTAATTTGCGCTCCGCGTCCGTTGTGCGTTCACCCGCGCGATACGCTTTTAACTGAATCATCGAATACTTTGCATGCTGTCCGCGTAATGCTGGGTAGTTCGCGGCTGGATTGCCGGCGCCATTTGGACCGTGACAAGCCATACACGCCGGAATTCCCTTTTCCGCATTGCCGCCCCGGTAAAGCGCTTCGCCGGCGGCGATATGTTCGGTTTCGATCGAACCAATTTTCGGCCGTTCTTGCGCGTAGTAGTCACCGAGTTCGTCAATGTCTTCCTCACTCAAGCCGGTTACCATTGCAGACATATTCGGGTTCGAACGATCACCGTTTTTGAACGCCTGTAGCTGTTGAACCACGTACTTTTTATGCTGCCCAGCGAGACTCGGCCACTCCGGGTTAACGCTATTACCATCCGCCCCGTGACAGGCGGCACATTGGCCTTTTGCAAGATCATTTGCGGATACCGGCACGGTGATAGAACAGATCACAGTTAACACCGCGATACGGATATATTGTAGATTCATAGACTTCCCAACAACTGGTTTTCGAGCGCATTATATAACGGCTAGACCGTTCGTTTCTAAAAATTGTCGACTTGCTCTAAAGAATTACCCAGGATCTGAGATCGGCCCATGAAAAACACGACCGTTTGGGTCAAATCTACCGTGCGAATCGTCAAAAATAAGGTTTAAATTCGATGTCATCTGAATCCCGCCCGAGCGAATTTAGCCTAGCTGGCGCCGAGTTCGTTAAAGAAGCGCACTTAATCAGCGAATTGCCGCCCGATAGTGGCGCTGAAATTGCATTTGCCGGTCGCTCGAATGCCGGAAAGTCGAGCGCGATAAACGCTTTCTGCAATCGCCGAAAACTGGCACGTACGAGTAGAACGCCGGGGCGGACTCAGCAATTCGTTGTGTTCGAGTTTTCCCCAGGTCGACGCTTTATCGATCTACCTGGATTTGGTTACGCGAAGGTATCTAAATCTAAACGTCAGCATTGGGATCATGAAATTCCCGCCTATTTGGAATCAAGACGTTCTTTGATCGGGCTTGTACTAGTGATCGATTCTCGTCATCCGCTAAAAGAACAAGAGCAGGAGTTTCTCTCGTGGTGTGGGGCGGCGGGGCTTCCAACGCTGCTGTTACTGAATAAATGCGACAAACTAAATCAACGCGAGACCGCCCAAACGCTGCGTCTTATCCGGCCGCATGTCGATAATTTCAGCGATCTAATCACCGTGCAGATGTTTTCTGCGACGGCTCGTACGGGTTTAGAGAAGGCTTTGTCCACTATTGCCGGTTGGTATGGCGGATTAGGGTTAAAAAGGGCCCCGGTCAGTGATTTGGGCGATTTAAAGAAACCCGGGTCACTTTAGCCGCGACGATCGGAATTACCGAAGGCAACCCCGTCGTTGGGAGGAACAACGTCCGCTAAAAGCGATCAGCGTGGTTATTGAGGCTGTTGCCGAGGAACTAACTTCCTGCCGGTGCGGAAGAAGTGCGTCGCGCGTTTTGTGCTTAGCGCAACGAGGAGCCAGATTAGCCGTATTTGCGTCGAAATTTGTCGATTCGGCCTGCAGTATCCACAATTTTTTGTTTACCGGTGTAAAACGGGTGGCATGCCGAGCACACGTCAAGGTGCAAATCGTCATCCGCCAACGTCGATTTAGTCGTGAATGTATTGCCGCAACTACACGTCACGCTGAGGTCTTTGTAACTAGGGTGGGTTTCGGATTTCATGGTGTTGAGGCTGCAATTACGCTTGAGAGGGCGCGATTCTAGGGCTCGATGCCAATAATTTCAAGGATCCGCGCGCGAATAACCGATCTTGACCGCCTATTTTCGTCGTGCGGCGTAAAATGCTTAGACCCTAAAGCCGCCGTGTCGGCGCCGATTTAGGTAATCCATTAAGTACACCCCGCCGCCGAAAGCGATTATCAAGCCAAACGCGAATCCTCCGAGCACCGGCAAAGAGAATGCTTCGACAACGATCGCGGGTCGTGGGTTATTGGAGCGTTTGTCGAGTTTTTTCGTGATTTGGAGATTCTCCTGGACTGCGCCCTCCAAATTTTTTGTTAGCGCCAAATTGGTCTTTTCCAGTTCGCTAATGATCGTATCCGCTGGGGTCGTAGAACGGGCCGCGATTTTAGCTTCCAGCGCGATCTGCTTGGTTTGCATTTCTGCAACTTTGAGTTTTTCTCCGGACAACTTGCGCTTTAACTCGGTATTTTCTTTCGCCAACTTGTCGCGTTCTTCGCTCGATATTGGCGCCGTGCCCGCCGTCGATGAGGCCGCCAGTTTCGACTTCAAATCCTCGATCTGTTTGCGCAGTTGGCCGACCTTTACGCTGGCCGGTGCTGCTTCCATTAAATACGCCGAATCCACCCAGCCACTTGCTCCTTGGGCGTCTTTAACAAGCGCAAGTTCGCCTTCGCGTTTAAGCACTTCGAGTTTTGTTCCGGTGGGCAAAACTTTGATTATCGCGCTGGTCAAATTCTGATCTTGGTGCACACCGACCAGTAACTTATCGATAACGTAGGCGTTTTCGGCGGCGTTCACCGCTGCCGGAAAAGTGCCGATTAGCGCGAGGATTTGGAACAGTCGTATTTTCATAGCCATTAGTTGTAAACCGAATCAGCGAGACAGTCCAGCGTGTCTAAGGAGTGGTTCGATGTCTGGTTCCCTTCCGCGAAAGCGTTTGAATAATTCCATTGTATCCTCACTCCCGCCTCGTTCAAGAATGCACTCAAGGAATGCGCGACCGGTATCTTGATTGAACACCCCCTCTTCTTCGAAACGCGAGAATGCGTCTGCTGAAAGTACTTCGGCCCATTTGTAGCTGTAGTAGCCGGCCGCATAGCCACCCGCGAAAATATGCGAAAAACCATGCTGGAAACGATTAAACGCTGGTACTTCAGCTACGGCAATCTTCTGCCGGATCTGATTGAGAACGGTTTGCACAGGCATCGTGCCGGGCTCTTGAGCGTGTAACGTGAAATCAAACAAAGCGAACTCAATCTGGCGGAGCATTTGCATGCCGGCTTGGAAGTCCTTAGCCGCGTGCATCCGTGCATACAAATCCTCGCTTAATGCTTCCCCAGAATCGATGTGGCCGCTAATAAAGTCTAATGCTGCTCGTTCCCAAGCCCAATTTTCGAGAAATTGGCTTGGCAGCTCGACACCATCCCACGGCACGCCGTTGATTCCAGATACTGCCGCTTGATCAACCAAGGTCAACATATGATGGAGGCCATGACCGAATTCATGAAACAGGGTCAGCACTTCGTCGTGTGTGAGTAGCGATTGTTTCCCGTCAATCGGTGGGGTGAAATTACAAGTCAAATATGCGGCCGGATACTGCACGCCCGTTGCATCGACACGTCGGACGACACATTCGTCCATCCATGCGCCGCCGCGTTTGTGATCTCGGGCAAATAGATCGAGGTAAAATACGCCGCGCAGGTTGTCTTCCCGGTCTCTAATTCCGCGAAATAAAACGTCTGGATGCCATGTATCGATTCCATCTATCTCGGACACGGAAATTCCAAACAATCGCTGAACCGTTTCAAACAGTCCAGTGAGAACGCGATCGACTGGAAAGTAAGGGCGCAATTCCTGTTGTGAAAACGAGTAAGCCTTTTCGCGCAACTTTTCTGTGCAATAAGCCATATCCCAGGGTTCGAGAGAATCGAGGCCAATTTCCTCGATCGCAAATTCCTTCAATTTCTCGTAGTCTTGTTCGGCGGAAGGTCTCGAACGTGCAGCCAAGTCCTCGAGAAACTCAATCACCGTCGCCGTGCTGTCCGCCATTTTCGTCGCTAGCGAATATTCCGCGAAGTTAGAAAATCCAAGCAGCTTAGCGAGCTCGAATCGGCGTATTAGAATCTCGTCAATAGTATTCGAGTTGTCGAACTTTCCTGCGTATGGACCTTGGTCCGACGCCCGGGTTACATATGCTGTGTACATTTCCTCGCGAAGTTCGCGGTTGTCACAGTAAGACATCACCGGCATGTAGCAAGGAAAGTCCAAGGTTAATGTATACCCAGATTCGTCTTTATTGCGTGCGTTTTGGATTGCTAGAGATAAAGCGTCGGCAGGCAATCCGGCTAAACTATCCGCACTTAAAATATTTTTCGACCACGCCTGAGTTGCATCCAGAACGTGCTCCGAGAACTGGGTCGTCAGCGTTGCGAGTTCTGCGCTAAGTTCGCGAAAGCGAAGTCTCTTTTCTTCGTCAAGATCGATGCCACCAAGCTGGAAGTCGCGTAACGCGTTTTCGACGACCTTGTGCTGCGCGAGTGACAACGTGGCGAATTCGTCGCCATCGCGAATATTTCGGAATGCATTCGCCAAATCGTCGCTTTGCGCGAGCTCGCTCGTATAATCGGTCAGCATTGTGATCGCGGCATTGTATGCCTCGCGTAGATCATCGCTATCGGCGACGCCATGGAGATGGCCGATGGGTGACCAAAACCGATTCAATCGATCGCCGATTTCTTCGAATGGTAGAACGAAATTAGCCCAAGTTTTGGCGCTCGGATCGCGCAACAATGCATCAATTCCTTGTCGATTTTGGGTGAGTAAATCGGACAATTTAGCGACGATTTTCGTCGGATCGATAGTCGAAAATTGGGGTAGCGTTGTACGTACGCGATCGATGTCTGAAGCGGTCATTGTTCGGCTGGCTCAATTTCGGATGCGCCGATACTACCCGAACTGAACCGATTTCCCACCACTACACGACCCCAGGGATGGGGGAGGTAGAGCGGAGCAGGAAGCCAGAGCCGACGACCCCAGGGATGGGGGAGGTACGACTCCAAGGATGGAGGAGGTAGAGCGACGCAGGAGCCGTTGCCGACTAGAATCGAACTAAGTCCGACAAGCTGCTAACGAATTGCAATAATCCACACAATTATTGAGCTGATATCCATAGATTTTCTGCCGAATGATGGGTGCTTAAAACAGGTGTTAAGCGCCGTCCAATTATACAAAGGGCAACGGCAGCACAAGAGCGTGTTCGTTCGGTTATTGTTTAATTATGCTAGACCATATCGACGCCAACGAACGCGTTCTGAAGTAATTTTGTGCGCTATCGAACAGTTTTATTTACGTTGGCGTGAAGATTAGCCGTAGTGGGGTGAATTCAGATCCGCTCAGACTAAAGGCAGCCATGCTGGGGTACCGTTTGTCGATCAGTGAAACGATTAAATAGGCGATATGAGAATGCGCCGCGCCATCGATATCACGTCGCGACGGCCGAGCAGGAGTGTTGGGATGTGAATGATATATCCCGAGCAAAGTTTCACCGCGTAGGTCGATGGCCGACATCGCACTAATTTGCCCATGCGGATCCATAAAATAGGCACATTCGGGGGTCGGCGACACGTTACCCACCGGATATGCAGAGAGACAGGTCGCGTTTTTACCGGCGACGAAACCGCAGACTTCGGCGTGCGGAAAAGCGCATGCGTGGGCGATAATCGAATTGTATAGGCTTTGAGTAAGGGATAGTTTTGTCAATCGTTTGCGACGCCACAAACCGGACATTTCGGATCGCGCTTAAAGCGCATTTCTTGCCAGTCCATTGAAATTGCATCCAACAGGAGCAGGCGACCGGTGAGATCAGTGCCGATATCCATTAATACTTTTAGCGTTTCCAGCGCTTGGACACTGCCGATAATGCCGAGCAGTGGTGCGATGACCCCGGTTTGTGAACAGCTCTCCGCAAGACCGCCGTCGCTGCGATACAAGCATTGATAACACGGACTATCCCCCACCCCGGGATGGTAAACGCTGACTTGTCCTTCGAATCGAATTGCTGCGCCTGAAACCAACGGTTTTCGCCGCGCGAAACATGCTCGATTTATCGCGAACCGAGTGTCAAAATTATCTGTCGCATCGACGACAATGTCGACGTCCGCAATTGCGGAACTCATTTCATTATCATTGAGTCGTTGGTTGATCACCTCGATCTCAATTTCAGGATTGAGTTCGTGCAAGCGATCTCGCGCAGAGTCGACCTTAGGACGGCTTAGGTCACGCGTTCCGTGAACTATTTGTCGTTGCAGATTCGATAACTCCACGACATCGAAGTCAACAAGTTTAAGGCGCCCAACGCCAGCCGCGGCGAGGTACATGGCGATGGGTGAACCTAGTCCACCGAGTCCGAATAATATTGCACTGGAATCGAGCAGCTTTTGCTGACCGTCTATATCGATCTGCGGTAGCAGAATATGGCGGCTGTAGCGGAGTAGTGTTGCGTCTTCCATATCAATAGTCGATTTCGTTACTATTTTTTTGTGCCGAGTACTGACGCCAATGCTGGGCCCGATCGTCGCGTCGCCCATGACGTTGGTGTCGATAACGGCTCACGTAAATTTCACGTATGAAACTATCCCAGCCGGTTTCATTGTTGGTTTCTTGTTCGATGATCGCATCTTGATAGCGACGTATCCAAAGGCCAATGCGTTGGTAAATATTCGACCCAAATTCTAGGCCACAAGATTCGACCAGCGCCAGCAGGTGTGATGCGTTTGTCTTCGGTACATCATATGCAATGTGTAGCACGCCGTCGGCCAGGCGCACGTCTTGCACCCCCGAGACGGTAAACAGGCAAGACTTAGCGGCCGACTTCGCAGCATCGCTGCCGATAATGTTACCGCGAATATTTTTAATCATGCTCGATTACATGCCCCGTGGGTTATTCGTTCGTGGCCGGCTAAATCTCGTTGCGTAGCAATCTGAACAAAACCGTTTTTGGTCAATAAATCCCGTACCCCTACAGCCTGATTATACCCATGCTCAAGGGCAAGCTTGCCTCCCGGCACCAGGGCGTTTCCCGCACTTTCAATAATCGCTCGAAGCTCGGTGAACCCATCCCGACCGGCAGCCAGGGCAGTGGGCGGCTCAAAACGAATATCAGACTCAAGCAGCGCGGGATCGCCGCTGCAAATATAGGGTGGGTTGCTGACAATCAAATTGAACGTTCTCGGCGTGAGTGCGGCGGACCAATTGCCCTTCACAAGCGCAATTTTCGATCCAGCATGGGTAACGCAATTATGCGCCGCAACAATCAATGCGGCAGCGCTTTTTTCGACCGCAACAACGGTCGCGTCCGGTCGCTCTCTGCTGATGGAAACCGCGATCGCGCCGCAGCCCGTGCCGAGATCGGCGATCAGCGGATTAACTTCATCACTTACCAGGCTTAGCGCTGCTTCGACGAGTAATTCAGTTTCCGGACGCGGAATCAGCACATGTTCGTTGACCACAAACGGTAATGACCAGAATTCTTTTACGCCAATAATTTGCGCGACGGGTTTTCCCTGGAGCCGCTCATTCACCAAGGCCTGGTAGTGTTCGTTCTGCTTTCGATCTAGCACGCATTTACCGTTGCGATAGACGCCTGCACGATCGCAATTCAAAACGTGGGCCATAATTAATTCTGCGTCGAGGATGGCCGAACTACTCGACGATAAGCGTCGACGAGCTTCGCGAACGATGCTGTCTATCGGCGATTTCTCCAGTGAGTCGGTTAACATCTCGACTAATCGGCGGCAAGATCTGCCATTAGATCGGCCTGATGTTCTCGCAATAACGGTTCAACGATCAGCCCAAGCTCGCCCTCGGTGACGTCGGCGAGTTTGTAAAGCGTGAGATTTATTCGATGATCGGTGACTCGACCTTGCGGATAATTGTAGGTGCGAATTCGCTCGGAGCGGTCACCACTGCCGACAAGACTGCGGCGATTTTGTGCCTGCTCCGAAGCAATTTTATCGCGCTCTGATTGAAGAAGCTTAGCCTTAAGTAAACTCATCGCGCGGGCACGATTCTTGTGTTGTGACCGTTCATCCTGGCATTCGACTACCACTCCCGTGGGCAAGTGAGTTAATCGTATGGCTGAATCAGTTTTATTCACGTGTTGTCCGCCCGCCCCCGAGGCGCGAAACGTATCGACGCGCAAGTCGCCCTGGTTAATATCAATATCTGCAACCTCATCGACCTCCGGCATCACCGCGACGGTGCAAGCGGATGTATGAATTCGACCTTGAGATTCCGTTTCGGGGACCCGTTGCACGCGGTGCGCGCCCGATTCAAATTTTAGACTCGCGTATGCGCCCCGGCCAATAATTTTGGCGATAACTTCTTTATATCCCCCTGCCTCGCTTTGATTCGCACTCATAATCTCAGTTTTCCAACCGCGGTTTTCGGCGTACTTTAGATACATGCGGAGTAGGTCGCCAGAAAAAATCCCGGCTTCGTCACCGCCGGTTCCGGCTCTTATCTCGAGAAATATATTCGCGTCGTCGGCCGGATCTTTTGGAATCAATAGGCTTTCGAGTTCCGATTCGGCGACGCTGATTTGTTTTTTCGAATCGTTGATCTCTTCGAGCGCTAAGTCGCGCATCTCAGCCTCGCTTTCGGCATAAAGCTCTTCAGCTTGGACGAGGTTGTCGAGCAATTGTTGGTAGCCGATGAAACAATTCACTACCGGGTCGATTTCGGCCCGTTCGAGAGAGCACGCTCGATACTTATTCTGGTCGTTAATGATCTCTAGGGTAGAGAGCAAGGCATCGAGTTCTTCGCGGCGCTCGGCGATGCTTTCAAGTTTTTCCGTCATGCGTTGTTTCATTTAATCTCATTTCCAAACTAATCGCCGAGAATTTTGCTAAGCGACGCTAAGTGCCTTGGGTGATCTCAGCTGCAAGCGACCCTTGCAATTAGTTAACTGTAATTAAGCGGTTGCGCGCGATGAGGCGTTGTTCAATCGCGCCGTCCATTACCGCAATCGTGCTACGCCGCTGTAGGACCCCTCGAGGTTACGAATCCGCATCGAGCAATTAGAATATAAGAATTCTCTCCGGAACCAACTTAATATTTGTTGGCCTAAGCGGAGAGCTGCCGATTTATGCGATCCCGGCAGGCCGGTTTGAGTCGGCGTGGCGTATACTCATTAATAGTTTAAACTAGCATAGCCGATGTAATGTTATCGACGTCTCGAAACCGCAATTGCCATACTAATCTGTAGATTGCTTTGACCGCACAGCCGAAATTCGCATTGAGAACGCCACCTATGTGGCACGGTAAAGCACATCGTAGCGCGTGCGGTATGGCTGGCGGATTGTTGACATTGTTGCTTGTCGCGTGCGCTGGCAACTCCCCCACGCGCCCCAATCCCGCCCCTGTGACCAACGCTATCGTCACTACGGATCTGCCGCAAGGCCACGAGCGCGTGATACTTAATGTCGGAAATCTCGTCGACAATCGTGTGCGCCAGCAAGATGATTTTGACCCCGACAACGATCCATTGTTTCAAATACTGGTTGCAGAGTTTGCCGGCCAACGCGGTCGCCTTGATGTGGCTGCAGAGAATTACGCAGCTGCAGCGCGTCAACTACAAGATCTCGAAGTCGCTAAACGAGCAACTCGAATAGCGGTATTTTCGCGAGATAACGCGGCAGCACTAGAGTCTGCAAAAATTTGGGTAGCCCAAGCGCCGGAAGATATTGAGGCAAGACAAATACTTGCCGCCATGCACATACGATCGGGTGAAGTAGATGCGGCGATTACTCAGCTCGAAACAGTTTTAAACACGGCGACGGATAGTGCAAATCGACACCTCGGTACGATTGCAAATTTACTCTCTCGCGAAGAAGATAAATTAACCGCGCTAAAGGTGATGGAAAGGCTCATTGCTAAACGCGATAACGACCCTGACGCACAGCTCGCCTACGCGTTACTCGCCATCCGCGCTGAAGAGGTGGAGCGTGCCAACAAAGCGATGGAAGCCGTTCTCGACTCAAACATCGGCAATTTGAATATCGCGATGGCTTATGTCGGTTTATTACAAAAAAACTCGAAAACACACGTCGCGTTCAACTGGTTAGACCGCGCGATCAAAAAAAGTCCAGACGACGCAGGCTTGCGATTGATTTACGCCCGTCTTTTGGCTGATTCCAACCGCTATGAAGAAGCCCGGCTACAGTTTGCCTTATTGGCGGCGAAAACCCCTGATAATAGTGATGTTATCTACGCGCTGGGATTGTTGAATTTGCAGGCCAACCGGATCGACGAAGCCGGCGATAATTTTTCGGCACTACTAAAACTCGAAGCGCGCGACTACGACGCGAATTTCTATTTAGGGCAAATTGCGGAATCGCGCCAAGAACACGCTTCGGCAATGGAGTTATACGGCAAAGTAAACGGCGGTTCGAATCACTTTCAAGCGCAGGTGAGAATCGCCTTAATCTTGTCGCTGCAAAACGAAATATCCCCCGCGCGCGCGCAGTTGCACTCGATTGACGTACAAACCGAGGAGCAAAAATTTCAACTTGTTCGGGCAGAGGGCGAAATTTTAGCCCAACACGACCGGTTTGAAGACGCGATGGTCGTCTATGACCGCGCACTTGAAGATTCGTATGACATGGAGCTGCTATATACACGTGCGATGTTGGCCGAAAAACTCGATCGCTTTGACGTGCTTGAAGCAGACTTGCAAACGATCATTGAGCGTGAGCCGGATAATGCTCAAGCACTGAACGCGTTGGGGTACACCTTAGCGGACCGAACAGATCGGTACGAAGAAGCGTACGAATTTGTGCGCCGGGCTTTAGTTCTTAATCCGGAAGACTTCTACACCTTAGATAGCATGGGCTGGGTTCTCTATCGACTGGGACGCCTCACTGAGGCCGTCGAATACTTGACCAAGGCGCGTGAAATCAAGGATGACCCGGAAGTCGCGGCGCATTTGGGTGAAGTGTTATGGGTTATGGGGGATAAACAAGCAGCTCGTGACATTTGGGACAGCGCACTCAAAGATACGCCCGATGACCGACGCTTGTTGGATGTTATACAACGGCTAGCACCGTGAACTGGTCGGTGATCGCAATCGCTGCCCTGGCGGCGGGTTGCGCTGGCAATCGAGTTAACCCGCCACCGGCGCCGAGTTCAACACCTGCTGCGAACATCGAATCCGTTAATAGCTGGCGCGCCGATGGTCGGATTGCTATCCAGCGCGGCGACGAAGGATGGAGCGCAAGGCTGCGGTGGAAAAAATCTGGCGACGAATTTCAAATTCGACTCATTGCGCCATTAGGTCGCGGAACCTACGAAATCGCCGGTAATAGCGCAGCCGTTGCGTTGGTCGCACCGAGTGGCGATCGATTTACCTCGACAGACGCCGAGTCACTAATGCGGGAGCAATTGGGCTGGAGTATTCCACTTGGCGGCGCACAGTATTGGTTGCGGGGATTGTTCGCCCCAGGCGCTAGTGCGACGATGATCAACGCCGATCAAACCGGGCGCCTTAAAGACATGCAGCAATTAGGATGGCGGATTAGTTTCTTGCGGCATGTGTCGGTCGACGGGTTCGAGTTGCCGGCCAAACTCTATCTTCACCATGAAAACCTTAAGGTCCGTATTGCGATTTCGAAGTGGGAATTGAATTGATCACGAACCCGAAATATTGGCCAGCGCCTGCGAAGATAAACCTATTCTTGCATGTCACCGGCCAGCGCAGTGACGGATATCATTTATTGCAGACACACTTTCAGTTTCTGGATTACTGCGACCGCTTAGAATTTCGCCTCAACGAAGACGCCGAGATTACCCGCTTAAACGACCTCCCAGGTGTTCCCGTTGAGGATGATTTGGTCGTGCGCGCCGCCAGGTCGCTCGCCCGACACGCGCCGCCAGGTAGCGGCGTCGCCATCAACGTCGAAAAACTAATTCCGGCCGGCGGTGGCCTCGGTGGCGGAAGTTCCGACGCCGCGACGACATTGGTCGCTCTAAACGAATTATGGAACCTCGGCATGTCGCGCGCCGAACTCGCAACTTTGGGCTTAGATCTGGGAGCAGACGTTCCAGTGTTCGTGCATGGGCACGCGGCATGGGCAGAAGGGGTGGGCGAAAAGCTCACACCACTTGAGGCCGTAGAAGGTACCGTGTTGGTCGTCCATCCAGGTTGCAGTGTGGCGACGGCGGATATTTTTACGCACCCGGAATTGACACGTGATACGCCAGCCATCAAAATCCAGGACCTTGGAACGTCGATAGTTGCTAATGATTGTGAAGCCGTCACGGTTAAGCTCTACCCCGAGGTTGAGCGCGCGCTGGATTGGTTACGGCAGTTCGGGGACTCGAGAATGTCAGGGACTGGCGCATGTGTTTATGCACTATTCGAGTCCATTTCGCGTGCAGAAAGAGCCGCCGCCACAATGCCTGAAGAGTGGGCTTGGTTTGTGGCCCAGCGACGAAATATTTCTCCGTTGATGGAGACCCTAACAGCAATCGGCAAGCGCGACTGACCGAACATAACAATGCGAACAATACCCAATTCTGACTAACAACAAGTTAATCATTTGGGGTGTAGCCAAGCGGTAAGGCACGGGGTTTTGATCCCCGCATTCCCAGGTTCGATCCCTGGCACCCCAGCCATTTTTTTGTTTCGTTGCCCCGAGGATAGAGATGTTTGACGAATCGGCGATGCTTTTCACGGGTAATTCCAACCCTAAGCTCGCACGGGCAGTTGCGGCCCACCTGCAAGTTCGTCTCGGCAAGGCGTCCGTGGGACGTTTTAGCGACGGCGAAATCATGGTTGAAATTGAAGAGAACGTCCGTTCCCAAGACGTTTTTGTACTGCAATCCATCTGCCAGCCGACGAACGATAATTTGATCGAGCTTTTGGTCTTAATCGATGCGCTACGTCGCGCCTCCGCGGCTAAAATTACAGCGGTAATTCCGTATCTCGGCTACGCCCGCCAAGACCGGCGTCCACGCTCAGCCCGGGTACCGATCACGGCTAAAGTCGTGGCAAATATGATCGCTAGCGTCGGTACGGATCGCGTTTTAACTTTGGATCTGCACGCCGATCAAATTCAGGGTTTTTTCGACATGCCGATGGATAATATCTACGCCTCGCCAGTGCTGCTCGGGGATATTTGGAAGCATGAATATCCCGAATTGATAGTCGTCTCGCCGGACGTCGGTGGTGTCGTTCGGGCACGTGCGCTCGCACGACGCTTGGATAATGCCGATCTTGCGATTATCGACAAACGGCGCCCCCGAGCGAACGAAGCCCAGGTGATGAATATTATCGGTGATGTTGACGGTCGCAGTTGCGTACTTGTGGACGACATGGTCGATACAGCCGGAACCTTGTGTAAGGCAGCGGCGGCGTTAAAAGATCAAGGGGCTAGTAAAGTTGTCGCATATTGCACACATCCAGTGTTATCCGGCGCTGCAATCGACAATATTTCTGCATCGGCGCTCGATGAACTCGTCGTCACCGATACGATACCGCTAGCTGATGCGGCACAAAAGTGCGCAGTGATTCGTCAACTCACAGTGGCTGAACTAATTGGTGAAAGTATTAACCGCATGAATCGCGGCCAATCTTTGAGCTCAATGTTCGTCGATTAGCAGCCGTTGCGGCTCGTACCGGAAGTTCCCTAGCCTGTCGGGTATCTACCCGATGGCAATGATCCGCTGTCCACGCGTCGCTGCTAACCACTAATTTTCGAGATTAACCCCATCCCCACGCAGTTTTTGCTAACTTTTAGGTGGTTTTTTATATACAATCCGCGGTCCCCTAGGATTTGGTCGCGAATCTTAGGCTTGTCGATTACCTATCTACTTGGAGTAGAACCAATATGGAACAATTTGAAATAGTCGCCGAAGCGCGCGAACGTAAGGGCAAAGGTGCGAGCCGCCGCCTGCGTCGCACCGGGTACATTCCCGGCATCCTTTACGGTGCAAACAAAGACCCATTGAATATTCAGTTAGAACACAATGACGTCATCAAACACACGGAACTCGAAGCGTTTTATTCTCACGTCCTCACCTTAAAGCTTCCCAGTGGTGAACAACGCGTCGTGTTGAAAGACATGCAGCGTCATCCTTACAAAGCGCAAGTCCTGCATATGGATTTCTTGCGCGTCGACGAAAATGAAAAACTTTCGATGCGTGTGCCGTTCCACTTCACTAACGAAGAAATCTGCGCGGGGGTTAAAGCCGGTGGCGTTTTATCGCACGTGATGACAGAAATCGATATATCCTGCTTACCACGTGATTTGCCTGAATACATCGAGGTTGACGTTGAGCATCTGGAGCTCGGTGACTCATTGCATTTAGCTGACTTGACGATACCCAGCGGTGTTGAGATTGCGGCACTCGCACACGGCGGCGACGACGCGCAATCCGTCGTATCTGTTCAGGTACCACGGGTTGTCGAAGAGCCTGCAGATACACCTGCCGAGGCGGCCGGCGGCGAATCGGCAGACGCAGCAGAGGATGAGGCAGGGCCGGACTCCGACGCCTAAAGCGGAACGCCAACGGACTGAAATGCGTGGCCAAATCAGACGGATTAGGTCTTGTCGTTGGCTTGGGAAATCCAGGCCAACAGTATTCGAAGACCCGGCACAACGCAGGTTTCTGGTTTGTAGATAAACTTGCCGAGCAGTATTCGGCAAGTTTCAAATTCGAATCCCGCTTCAACGGCGATATTTGTCGGGTAACAATTGGCAACTCGGCAGTGTGGTTGTTGAAACCACAATCGTTCATGAATGCAAGCGGTCTCAGCGTCGCTGCTTGTGCCGCTTACTACAAGATAGAGGCAGGCCGATCGCTCGTCGTGCACGACGAACTCGCCCTTAAATGCGGGGAATTGCGTTTAAAGAAAGGCACAGGGCACGGCGGTCACAATGGTTTGCGTGATATTACGTCGCATTTTGGGGCCGATTTTTTAAGGGCTCGGGTTGGAATCGGACATCCGGGCTCTGGTCGCGACGTCGCTAACTATGTACTCAAAGCGCCGAGTAAAATTGAGCAGGATCTCATACAAGATTCGCAAGTTCGCTTACTTGTAGAAATAGAATCTCTCGTAGACGGCGAATTCGCGGTTGCTTCCGAGCGACTCGCGAAATAATCGAACTAAAATTGACCAGGCAATCGAGAGCAGAAAATGGGTTTTAAATGCGGAATTGTTGGGATGCCGAATGTTGGCAAGTCCTCTCTGTTTAATGCGCTAACCCGATCGGCGATTGCGGCCGAAAATTATCCTTTTTGCACAATCGATCCAAATATTGGCATCGTTCACGTCCCGGATCCCCGGCTTGAAAACATCGCCACGATTATTAACCCGAAACAAGTTTTGCCGGCGACGATGGAATTCGTCGACATTGCTGGCCTTGTTGCCGGGGCATCGAAAGGAGAGGGTCTTGGCAATCAATTCCTCGCCCATATTCGAGAGACCCAAGCTATCGGCCACGTCGTCCGTTGCTTTGACGATGATAACGTCGTGCACGTGGCCGGACGTGTCGATCCTCTGGCCGATATGGAAATAATCGAAACCGAGCTAGCGCTTGCGGATTTGGAAACACTCACTCGTGCGTCTGATAAAGCGCAAAAACTCGCCCGATCCGGCGACAAATCTGCGCAAACCTTAGTTGAACAATTGCAGGGGATACTCGACGGCCTGGATCAGTTTCGACCAGTTCGCGTGCAGAATCTCGATGACGAAACCTTAGTCAGCATAAAGTCATACAACTTATTGACCGCTAAGCCGGTCGTATACGTCGCAAATGTCGACGAATCAAATTTGGCCGGCAACGACATGTCGAGAAAAGTCAGCGATTATGCCCAAGTACAAGGCGCGCAATGCGTCGTACTATGCGCCGCGCTCGAGGCGGAGTTAGCACTTTTGGAGGACCAAGAGCGCGAAGAGTTTCTTGGCGAAATGGGTATATCGGAACCGGGGCTTAACGTTTTTATTCGTGCTGGTTACGAGTTACTAGGTCTACAAACTTTCTTTACCGCGGGGCCCAAAGAGTGCCGCGCCTGGACGGTGCGAAAGAATGCGACCGCACCTAAAGCAGCTGCTGTGATCCACACGGATTTCGAGAAAGGTTTTATTCGGGCCGAGGTTATTGGCTACGGTGATTTCATCACCTACAACGGCGAGTCGGGCGCTCAGGAGGCTGGGCGGCTGCGCTTAGAAGGGAAAGAATATCTCGTCGAAGACGGCGACGTGATGCATTTTCGATTCAATGTTTGATCACTCTAATCCCATGATGAAGTCCCAATGGGCCTCGTCTACCGGCATAACCGAAAGACGATTACCTCTTTGAACTAGGCGCATATTCTCGATTTCCTTATGCTCCTTGAGTTCGCGTAATGAAATGGTTCGTTTAAATTTGCGCTTAAATTTAAGGTCTACAACAAACCACCGAGGGTCGGCGGGATCACTTTTCGGATCGAAGTGCGGATCATTCGAATCAAAAGCCGTCGGATCTGGATACGATTCTTTGACAACTTGCATGATGCCGACAATGCCGGTTACCTCGCAGTTTGAATGATAGAAAAACACCAGATCGCCTTTCTTAATTGAGTCGCGAAGCATGTTGCGTGCTTGATAGTTACGCACGCCATCCCACATATCAGTTTGCTTAGGGCAAGCTTTTAAGTCATCGATACTGAATTCGCCTGGTTCAGACTTCATTAACCATTTTTGCATATGCTAAACACCAGCTTGGAAGGATGGGGGGGCAGATATGCGGCGCGGAATGAAAAGCGGTGTTCTCCGCGATGCCGCGACCGGCCGTAAGCTTGAACCAAAGGCTCAAGGTGGAACGTTTCGCAGAGAATCAGGCTTTCTGCTCGAAGGCAGACATGCACAACATCGCTGAACGATCGGTTCCGGGCTACAACGATTATAGGCTCAAGGATTATCCAGCCCGTACGCGTACAACACAGAGAACACCATTTTAAATTGTTTGCTTGCTTCCTATATTCTCATCACGACGCGTCAGTTAATTCAAATGCCTGCTCGTGAGATAGGGCGCTATTAATCTTGCTTTGAATGCGATCTATCCCGGCACCTAAATCGGAGCTCATTGTTTCGTTGTGTTTACGATACTCGAGATACTCGTGAGTGACATTCAGCGCCGCCATTACAGCAATTCGCTCCGCCCCGATCACTTTGCCGCTGTCACGCTGTTCTTGCATCTTGTTGTTCAGAAACTCAACCGACGCGAACAAGGCCTCGCGTTCATTCTCGGTGCTACCGACGATATATTCTTTGTCGAGAATAGTGACAGTTATCGGTTTAACGGCGTCGTTCATGAACGCGTTTCCATGGCTTTAAGACGAGCGATCATTGCTTCGACCCTTGTACGAGCTTGCTCCGTCTTCTCGATGAGCGTTGCACGTTCAATTGTAAGCGACGATTGTTGGCTACGGAGTGCTTGATTCTCCGAGGCCAGACTTTCGATCGTTTTGATCAACTCATCGACCCTCGATTCGAGTGCCGCCAGTTCCAGTTTTTCTTTATCTGCTTGCGTCATGTTGCAACGAGTGAGCTCTTTGATTAGATATTTCGGTCAACGCGATCAATATAGAGAAGGGACAATCTTCGGTCAACTGCCTACCGCGCCGTGTTGAGGCCTAATCGACGAGATGCTTTTCCTCAGCCGGGCACTCTTTTTAGCGCTTTAGCAGGGGCTTAAGCCATGGGATAATCGGGACACCAACTGGTGTGACATACTTATGAGCGAGAATTTTGACGACGCGCTGTTTGACGCTGTGGACGGCGCCCTCAATTTAATGGACTGCGATATTGGTGCTGCCGAGTGTCACGGCATCCTTTGCGGGATGACCTGCGGTGTCCAGCACGTCGACCCGTCGGCTTGGCTTGGCCACGTTACCGGTTATCACGAATACATCGGGCTCGACGATCTCGGCAGCGGTCACGCCTTAATCCAGCTCCTCGACGGCACGAAGAGCGGGTTTACGGCGGACGATTTCTCTCTGCAGATGTTATTGCCATCTGACGACACAGAGCTGGCACAAAGGACGATTGCGCTAAGCGCCTGGTGTCGCGGATTTCTCTCAGGGTTCGGGCTTACAGAAATGGCCGACATTCGAGAGTTGAGCGACGATTGCCAAGGTTATTTGCGCGACCTTCAGGAAATTGGGCGGGTAGACTCTCAAAGCTCGGATGACAATGACGACGAGCGGGCGTTGTTGGAGATTTGCGAATACGTTCGAATGGGCGCGATGCTGCTCCGCGAAGAAGCCTTGTTTTCTGATTCAGCGCAATCCGATAGTGAAACGATTCATTGACGCCGACGCACGCACAAATGCATTTGCGATGCCTAGAAGTTGACTGCCACGGGCCGCGCACCGGACGATAATCGGCTAGAGGCGTTCATTTAAGGCCGTGGCATAATCCTGATGAATAAGTTAGCGCAACATGAGATAACGGCCACTTGATGCACAAGGCGTAATATAAATTATGGATAAAAGAGAATTCGTACGTCGTCGCAAAAGACTGATGGACATGATCAACACCGGCGGTATTGCGATTCAACCAACCTCTCCGGAGCGTGTGCGCAACCGCGACGTATTTTTCCCGCATCGCTCAGATAGCGATTTTCACTATCTCACCGGGTTCCCGGAACCGGAAGCCGTTGCGGTGATGGTGCCGGATCGTACACAAGGTGAATTTTTACTGTTTTGTCGCGAAAGCGACCCCACTGCCGAAACTTGGCATGGGCGTCGCGCAGGTCTCCATGGCGCGTGTGAACATTACGGCGCAGATGATGCGTTCCCAATCTCCGATCTCGACGACATCTTGCCCGGCCTGCTCGAAAATAAAGATCGTATCTACTACACCATGGGACGTTACCCCGAATTTGATCAGCGTCTCGTGAGCTGGATTACACAAGTCACCGATAAAGGCCGCGCCGGCGTTCACGCACCCGATCAATTCGTCTCGCTGGGCCATGTGCTCCACGAAAGCCGTTTATATAAGAGTCATCAGGAAATAAAAGCGATGCGCCGCGCCGCGACAATTGCCGCCGAAGCACATCGGCGCGCCATGATCGCTTGTCGTCCCGGAATGTTTGAGTATCAAGTCGAGGCCGAATTAATTCATACGTTTATGCATAACGGTGCACGTTCACCGGCCTACCCGAGTATCGTTGGCGGTGGGGCGAATAGTTGCATATTGCATTACGTCGAGAATCAGGACCAATTGAAAGATGGCGATCTACTACTGATCGATGCGGGCGCGGAATACGATTGTTATGCGAGTGACATTACTCGAACGTTTCCAGTAAACGGTAAGTTTACGCGCGACCAAGCAGCTATTTACGAAATTGTTTTAGATGCACAACTGGCGGCAATTGCCGCAGTTCAACCTGGCAATACGTGGAACATGCCACATGATGCGGCGGTCGAGGTGATAACGCGTGGCTTGGTCGATGTCGGAATATTAAAAGGGCGGCCGAGCAAGCTCATTAGGGACGAAGCGTACCGTCCTTACTATATGCACAAGACCGGCCATTGGCTCGGCATGGATGTGCACGATGTTGGCGACTACAAAGTTTCCGACGAATGGAGGACCTTTGAGCCCGGTATGGTAACGACCGTTGAGCCCGGCTTGTACCTTGCTTCGAGCATCAAAGGATTGGCAAAACGATGGTGGGACATCGGCGTTCGCATCGAAGACGATGTGCTCGTCACAAAATCTGGCCACGAAGTATTAAGCGCTAACGCACCGAAACAAATCGACGACATCGAATCGCTAATGCATGAAGACCGTGTCGCCTGACTATGATTGCGTTATCGTTGGAGCGGGTTTGGTTGGTATCGCTCAGGCGATCGCACTTCAACAATCTGGATTAAATGTCGCGTTGCTCGACACGCGACAACCTTCTACGGCCACGTCATCAACTGACCAACGTGGTTTAGCACTTTCGCCTTCGTCACAGACATTTCTCCGCGAATTAGGATTGTGGGACGACCTTGCCTCGGTCGTGCAACCAATTCGCGAAATTCACGTAAGCGACCAGGGCCATTTTGGCGCCACCCGAATGAACGCGCGCGACGCCGGCTTGGAAGCGTTGGGTTATGTGTGCCCAGCGAACCGTTTACTTGAGACGCTTGAATCAGCACTAGTTAACGACGTTGATATTAGTTGGCAAACGAACCTCGAACACATCGACCTAGCCAGTGATCGGGTGCTTCTCCGGGTCCGTGATAGCGCCGGCGAACGAGAGTTTTCAACTCGCTTACTCGTTGGGGCAGATGGGCTAAACTCAATAGTTCGCGAATCAAGCGGCATTGAAAGCCGAACCCACGACTACGGTCAGAGCGCTATCGTCGCCAATGTAACGTTGAGTTATGCTCAGCAGGATACCGCCTACGAGCGATTTACCCGCTGCGGACCGATGGCGTTATTGCCATTGCGCAACGGTCGCCACGTCGTGGTGCGATGCTGCGAAAACGCTCAACTCGAAGCGCTCTTATGCGCAAGCGACGCCGACTTCTTAGCCTCGTTAGACGCCGGCTTCGGCCACCGCTTTGGACTGTTCAGCGAATTGTCTAAACGGTCGGCGCATTCGTTAAGCTTAAGTTGGGCAAAGCGGATCACTGGCCGGCGACTGGCACTAGTTGGTGCGGCGGCCGTCACGATTCATCCAAATGGCGCCCAAGGCTTGAATCTGGGTTTGCGCGACGTAGCCGAATTAGCGCGTTGCGTTAGCATCGCGCTCAAGGCCGGCGATGATATTGGTGGCGAACGGTGCTTGGCGGAATTCGCGACTGCAAGACACGCCGATCATCGCGCAATCGTCCGCTTTACCGACATGATGGCGCAGATTTCCTCGAGCTCACTCGCGCCGATCAGCGCGCTGCGAAACCTAGCCATGTTGGGTTTGGATATTATTCCACCGGCAAAGAATTGGTTGATTCGCCAGGCGACTGGGGCACTTGTCCTAACGTACCGGCATTGAGCACCGCGTTGCACGAATCTAGTCAATCAGATATTGCTATCGCCGGCGCCGGCGCCGTTGGCCTAGCGAGTGCTTTAGCGCTCGCGAAGCAAGGCTATCGCATCACGCTCATCGATCCGGACCAAGAGCAGCCCGTACTACCCGCGCCCTACGACCTCAGGACCTACGCTCTGACCCCTGCATCCATGCGATTTTTCGAGCGGCTCGGCGTTGCCAATTGGTTCGACCGTGAGCGGCTCGAAGCTTTTCAAGGCATGCGCGTATGGGATGGTAATAGCGCCGGTTCGTTAGAATTCAGTGCAGCGGCGCTTGGTCGCGAGTGTCTAGGTTACATTATCGAAGATTCAAATCTACGTCGTGCGTTACATACCGCCGTGGAACGGTGCGACTCAATAATTCGGCGCTACGATGCCGTCACCGACGTCAAGATAGCCGACGCCAACGTCGAATTGATGTTTGGTGAACCGCATACTTCGATCCGGTCGCGTTTGCTACTCGGATGCGACGGCGCAAAATCGCATGTTCGATCGCTGCTTGGGATCGAGGCACAAAGAACCGAATATACTCAGCACTCACTGGTGTGTAACGTTGAGGTGGAACAGGTTCATGATAGCGTCGCGCGACAGAGATTTCTTCGCGACGGCCCAGTCGCTTTTCTGCCGCTACCGGATAAACGTTCGTGTGCCGTCGTATGGTCGACCAGTCCAGAACAAGCGTCGATGGCATTGAATGCACCAGCCGTCGATTTTGAGCAACTGCTAGGTAGCGCATTCGCAAACAACTTGGGTCGTGTGACGCTGCGTAGCGAACGCGCTGTCGTTCCACTGCAAAAATTACACACGGCGAAGTACGTGACAGGCCGTTCAGTCCTACTTGGCGATGCGGCTCACGTCGTCCACCCCTTGGCAGGACAAGGATTAAACCTCGGCCTGATGGATGCCGCAGCACTCGCCGAATGTTTAGGTCCACGGGATAAACTAAACCTTGAATTTCCCCGCTCCGCGCTGCGCCGCTTTGAACGCATGCGTCGTGGCGAAAACCTAGCAATGCTAAGCCTTACAGACCAACTAAACCGTCTATTCCGCGACAACAATCCGCTTGTCGAATCAATACGCGCGGCTGGGATGGTCGGAGTGAGCCGATTCTGGCCGCTAAAAACCTGGCTTATGCTGCGAGCCATGGGCGATGTCGGAGACGTCCCGGCGTTAGCAGCACGTGGTTAGCAAATAATCTGCCTCGCGACTACCGCGTAAATCCACCTTGTGCGAGAATCCGCCGTTCGAATAACACTGGAATGCCGTCGTGGGAACAACAAGTAACGCTTTATACGAATCCGCAATCAAGAGTCTTCCGCTGGTTCAGCGCGGTAAAGTCCGCGATATTTATGCCGTCGGGGATGACCATTTACTGATTGTCACAACCGATAGACTGTCCGCATTCGACGTAATCTTAACCGATCCAATTCCCGGTAAAGGCGCGATTTTAACCGCCACCTCGAACTTTTGGTTCGATCAAATGAGCGATGTTATCGATAACCATTTGAGCGATATAACGTTGCAAGAGGTATTGCCAGACGAAGCCGAACGGCAACCAGTAATCGATCGCGCGATCGTGGTCAAAAAATTGAATCCGTTACCGATCGAAGCAATCGTGCGCGGCTATATCATTGGCTCCGGCTGGAAAGACTATCAGCGAACCGGACGGGTTTGCGGCATCGAGTTGCCGGCAGGTTTACAACAGGCGGAGAAATTACCCGAACCGATTTATACGCCGTCGACTAAGGCCGACGTCGGCGATCATGACGAGAACGTCGACTTCGCTTCTACCGTGTCGTTAGTCGGAGAGGAGATCGCGAACAAAGTTCGTGATACGAGTTTAGAGATCTACACTCGTGCGGCGAAATTTGCGCTCGAAAAAGGGATCATAATTGCTGACACGAAGTTCGAGTTTGGGACGGATGCCAATGGCAAACTTCACCTTATCGATGAAGCCCTAACGCCTGATTCGTCCCGTTTTTGGCCGGAATCGGAGTATCTGATTGGCGTCAGTCCACCAAGTTTCGATAAACAGATTGTGCGTGATTATTTGGAAACCCTCGATTGGGACAAGCGCCCGCCTGCGCCTAAGCTGCCGCCCGAGGTCGCTGAGAAAACCGCGGCAAAATATCGCGAAGCGCTAGAACGAATCACCTCACCTAGGTAGGCGAACGTTATTCGTCAGGATCAAGCGACGTGCTCGACGTATGCACCGGCAGTGACGATTTTCATGCCGTTCGTACCGCCGACGTCGCCGAGCAGATCACCTTTAGTGATGATCACTTTGTCGCCGTCTGCGATAGCGCCGCGGGCGCGTAGTTGATCTAATATTCCGGCCGTCACTTCGGCGTGTTCGATATTGCGAATGTCGAACGCAAGCGGCTGCACGCCGCGATAAAGACTGACTTTGCGCAATGTCTCGGTGAGCCCTGACATGGCGAAAATGGGAATATCCGTGCGGATCCGCGACATCCATTTCGTCGTCGCGCCGGTTTCGGTTAGTGCCGCTATTGCCTTAACTTGAATGCGGTTCGCACAATAAATTGTCGACACCGCGATAGCTTGATCAACACGCTCAAACGCTGCGTCCAAAGACAACTCCGTTTGGTTGTCTGGCCATCCTTTTTCCGCTTCCCAGCAAATCCGAGCCATCGCCTCTACGGTTTGTAGTGGAAATTTTCCGATGCTCGTTTCCGCTGACAACATAACTGCATCCGTGCCATCAAGAACGGCATTCGCAACATCGAAAACTTCCGCTCGAGTTGGCATAGGGCTTTCGATCATCGATTCCATCATTTGCGTCGCGGTTATTACGATCCGATGGCAGCGTCGAGCTAAATCGATTAAATGCTTTTGCACGGGAGGCAGGCGCGAATCGCCAATCTCGACCCCAAGATCGCCGCGCGCAATCATGATGCCGTCGGCCGCGCGAATAATTTCTTCAGCATGATCGAGCGCTTCGGCGCGTTCCATCTTGGCAATAATGCCAGCGTTGCTACCGGCTTTGGTGAGTAACCGTCTAGCGTCGTGAATGTCTTTTGCGGTACGTGGAAACGAGACCGCGATGTAATCAGCACCACAATCAACGGCATGTTTTAGATCCAAGCGATCTTTGTGCGTTAGCGCTTTGGCGGAAAGGCCACCGCCTTCGCGGTTTATCCCTTTGTTGTCGGATAGGGTTCCGCCAAGCAAAACGACGGTTTCAATTGAATTACCGTCGACGCGCTCGACTTTCAGGATAATTCGGCCATCGTCCACGAGCAGTGTGTCGCCGGCATAGACATCGCGCGCCAGTGCTTTATAGGTGACCCCGACATGGCGTTCATCACCGGCGTTGCTCGCGAGATCGGCATCAATAATGAAATCGTCGCCTTCCTCCAACTGAATCGGACCATGGCGAAATTTCTCCAAGCGGATTTTAGGGCCCTGGAGATCGGCAATTAGGGCAATTTCACGACCTTCCGCTTTCGCCGCTCGGCGCACCGCACGCGCGCGCTTAGCGTGATCTTCGCGTGTTCCGTGAGAGTAATTCAGCCTTGCAGCGTCGAGGCCAGCGGCGATCAACTTGCCAAGAACCTTGGGTTTATCGGTGGCTGGCCCAAGTGTCGCAACGATCTTCGTGCGTCTCATGTGATGTCTCCTTGCAAGCACCGAGTATGAATAGCGCTGTGTAAAAATATAAAGTCGGCGGTCGGCCGCTCCCTGCGAGCAAAACACACCAACGTTACAGCCGGGTTATGGTGGGACGTTAGCCCGCTCTTCAAGTATCGCGACCGCAGGCAGGGTTTTACCTTCTATAAATTCCAAGAACGCTCCGCCACCGGTGGATATGTACGAGACTTTATCGGCCACCTTAAATTTGACTGTCGCAGCAATCGTATCGCCACCCCCGGCGATCGAAAACGCATCTGAGTGTGCGATCGCTTCCGCTAGTACTTTTGTGCCGTTCGCGAATTGATCGAATTCGAATACGCCCAAGGGTCCGTTCCAAACGATTGTCCCGGCGGTTTCTAAAATCTGCGCAAACGCGGCTGCGGTATCCGGGCCCACGTCCATGATCATGTCTTGTTCACCGACCGCCCCAGCTGCGACTATCTCAGCCGGGGTTTCGGCGTCAAAGGTTTTTCCGCACACAACGTCCGTTGGCAACGGAATGCTACCTTTTTCGAGTAATCGTGCGGCCGTTTCAAGCATGTCGTTTTCGCACAATGACTTGCCGATTTCGAAACCGGCCGCTTTTAAAAACGTATTCGCAATCCCACCGCCGACGATCAGTTGATCAACCTTGTTAGACAGCGTGTCTAGAATATCCAGTTTTGTTGAGATTTTTGCGCCGCCGACAATCGCAACGAGTGGTCTTTTCGGCGCAAATAGAGCGTTACCAAGGGCATCCAATTCGGCGCTTAACAGCGGACCGGCGCAGGCAATACTCGCGTATTTCGCGATACCGTGCGTTGATGCTTGCGCCCGATGTGCGGTGGCGAATGCATCATTCACGAACACGTCTGCGAGTGCCGCAAGGCGGCGTGACAAATCGTCATCGTTCGCTTTCTCACCCTTAAGGAATCGCACGTTTTCGCACATCACGATAGCGCCGTTTTTAGACGCAATGCCGCCGAGCCAATCGAATTCGAATCGAACCGGACGCTGTAATAGATCGGACAGCGCATGTGCGACAGGCTCGAGCGAATATCGCGGATCGAATTCGCCCTCAGTCGGACGACCCAAGTGGGATAACAACATGACTTGTCCGCCGGCCGCCGCCGCTGCTTCGATGGTTGGCAGCGCGGCGCGCAAACGGGTGTCATCCGTGATTACACCATCGCGCATCGGTACGTTGAAGTCTTCGCGAATAACCACTCGCTTCCCGGCCATCGGGATGTCTTGCATCTTTAACATAGAACTTAGCCCGTCGCGTTCATGAGGGCGACCGTCGTGTCGAGCATCCGATTGGAAAAACCCCACTCATTGTCATACCAGGACAATACTTTGACCAACGTGCCGTCAATAACCTTGGTTTGCGATGCTTCAAAAATGGACGAGGAGGGGTTGTGATTAAAATCGATGGAAACGAGCGGGTCGGAATTATATTCGAGGATCCCGTTGAGTTCGCCAGCCGCGGCATCGCGCATTATTTGGTCGACTTCCTCGACACTAGTCTCTCGTTGAGCAACAAATGTTAGATCGACTAACGACACGTTAAGGGTCGGTACGCGGACTGCGTAGCCGTCTAACAGTCCGTCGAGAGCCGGCAGTACTAATCCAACGGCTGCGGCAGCCCCGGTGCCCGTCGGGATCATCGATTGCGTTGCCGAACGCGCGCGACGTAAGTCACTATGAAACACGTCTGTGAGAACCTGGTCATTCGTATACGAATGAATGGTCGTCATGATCCCCGACTTGACCCCTAGCGCGTCGTGTAGCGGTTTGACTAAAGGCGCTAAGCAATTCGTCGTGCATGATGCATTAGAGATAATCTGATCCGAGGATTTCAACACATTGTGGTTAACCCCATAGACGATTGTGGCATCGACGTCTTTGCCCGCCGGAGCAGAAATCACGACTTTCTTAGCACCGGCTTCAATATGAGCCATCGATTTTTCTCGACTGGCAAAAAACCCGGTTGATTCATGGACTACATCAACGCCCAACTCAGCCCACGGTAGTTTCGATGGATCGCGTTCGCTACACACGGCGATCCGATCGCCGTTTACAAACATGGCGCCATCTTTTACTTCGATCTCACCAGGAAAACGCCCGTGTGCACTGTCGTAGCGCGTTAAGTGGGCATTGGTTTCGGCGTCCCCGAGGTCATTAACGGCAACGATTTGTATGTCCGCGGTGCGATTTGATTCATATAGCGCGCGCAGTACGTTGCGGCCAATGCGTCCGTAGCCGTTTATTCCGACTCTGATGGTCATGCTGTTATTCTCCTAACGATAAAACAATCAATTGATGGCAATTAAACGAGCTTTACTCGTTTGGCTCGCTATTTTAAGTACGCCGTAATCTTTCTTTGCACATGCTCGCTGTTCAATTCGAAATGCGCGTATAAGTCGGCGGCCGGCGCCGAAGCACCAAAGTCATCGAGGCCCAGTACAAGCCCATCGAGGCCCACATACTTGTACCAGCCTTGGGTGGACCCGGCTTCAATGGCGATTCGGCGCCGAATGTTGCTCGGTAAAACCGATTCGCGGTATTCCTGATCTTGTTGTTCGAACAAATCAATACAAGGCATCGAGACGACGCGCAATTGCGCTCCTGTTTCATTCAACGCTGATGCGGCGGACAGCGCTAGCTCAACTTCCGAACCAGTGGCGATGATTATTCCGCGTGCACCATTTTCAGGTTCCAACAGAACGTATCCACCACGTGCAATTGATTCGACCTGCGCGCGACTGCGATCTTGTACGTTTAAACCTTGTCGCGTTAGCAACAGGCAAGTCGGCCCGTCACGTCTTGTGATCGCCGCGCTCCATGCCGCCGCAGTCTCCGTGCCATCGCACGGGCGCCATACCGATACGCGCGGAATCAATCGCAACGAAGCGGCGTGTTCGATTGGTTGATGGGTCGGGCCGTCCTCGCCGAGGCCGAT
>Ga0302127_10000248_pt1 | contig 28425 bp, 31 predicted proteins | sample CB4_SCM_MG_FD_204452 | JGI IMG/M metagenome (GOLD analysis project Ga0302127, IMG submission 204452) | Marine microbial communities from Western Arctic Ocean, Canada - CB4_SCM | ecosystem: Environmental > Aquatic > Marine > Oceanic | place: Canada: Western Arctic Ocean | collected 2017-09-24
CCATCAGAACGACTCCGGTAATGGATGGATCAACATTCTCTCGGTTGGTGCAAACTATTCTGGCGAGGCCAGCGATGGTTGGGAATGGGAGTTCGGCGGCGGCTACCAGACTGGTGAAGCTGAAGGCACTAAAATCGCAATTGCTGATAATTGCGTACAAAGAGCCGGCGCTGTCTACGCAAGTGTTGGTAGTGAAATAAACACGGACCTTGAGGTTTGTAATGTAGCCTGGGGCGATTACGATTTGTGGGGTGCAGGTGCTGAAGTTGGTAATGGTACAATTACCGTTGGCGCCGGTTTCCAGGAAATCGAATACAAGACAATGACACAGAACCATATGGAAGCTAGTATCGTTGTCGCGTTGTCCGATTGGAATATGGGTGTATCTTATCAGAGCGAAACCAATAGCAACCTTAGTACTCACGAAGACACGTACAGCGCCATTTTTGTTGGTGCCGATAAAGAAATCGGCGCTAGCTTCTCAGTTGGTGTCTTTGGTGGTTGGGCAGAGCAGAAAACTGTAGCTCAATCAGCAATGGGTCGCGAGGGTGATGATGGTTGGACCACTGGTGTTGCCTTTACCTGGAACTAATTTCTGCTAATACGCTTTAAAAATCCTTGTTAAAGGGGCGGATATTCCGCCCCTTTTTCTTTGGAACAATAATTGTAAAATGTGGTTTAAGGTAATGAATTAGCTGGAAGGTATCGGTATTACGGGAGAGAGGTTATGTCGGGAATTATGTGGCTTGCGTCTTATCCAAAATCAGGAAATACATGGCTTCGCGCGTTTTTGATTAATCTTTTAGCTGACGGACAGGACCCGGTCGCATTTTCTGATTATTGGCACTACATAAGTAGTGAAGCTTCCGGGCATTGGTATTCAAAAAAGCTTGGTCGTGAATTACGCGCTGGAGATATGAAATTGATCTCTAAGCTGCGCCCATCAGTTCAACGTGACATAGCTCGTTCCAAGAATGGGCAAGTATTTACCAAAACGCATAATTCTGTATGCAAGGCGTTTGGTTCTGATCAAGTCAATATGTCTGTTAGTACAGGTGCTATATATATCTTGCGAAATCCGATGGACGTTGCAATTTCATTTGCTAATCATGCCGGAGTTAGCGTGGATGATGCAATCACTACTATGGCGCAGCCAGGAACATGTTCAGTGATGCGGTCTGACAGGGCATTTGAGTTTACGTCTGATTGGTCCTCTCATGTCAAAAGTTGGATGGAAGCCCCTTTTGATCAGCGTCGTGTTATTAGATATGAGGATATGATTGATTCTCCAATCGAGGTGTTGGGTGGGGTGGCAAAATTCTTGAAGCTTCCTGATGAGCCGGAAAAAATAGAAAAAGCGGTAAGATTTTCTTCATTTCAGGCTTTAAAAAAATTAGAAGAACAAACTGGATTTGATGAGAAACCTAAAATGGCTGAGGCTTTCTTTCGGCAAGGTAGCAAAGACCAATGGCGAGATATTTTATCAAAAGAGCAGCAGGCTCGCATTTGTGCGCGTCATAAAGAGCAAATGCAGCAGTTTGGTTATATTTGATGAGAACCGTGGTTGTTGTAAGTTAAAACCTCATCATATTTTATAATTTGCGTTTTTTATTGCTGATTTTATATCAGTTTCTGAAAAGGTTAGAAAATGGGCCGGATATTGTGGCTGGCATCGTACCCTAGATCGGGGAATGCTTGGGTTAGGACCTTTTTGGTTAATTTGATTGCGAACGATAAAAAGGGAGTTCCATTCAGAGAATACCCGCGGTATGTACGAGAAGAGTCTAACCTTAGGTGGTATGTGCCAATATTAGCTCTACAGGCGGAAACTGCTTCAGTGCATGATCTAGCGCGAGTACGCACTATGGGTCAGCAGAATATTATTAAGGGCGTTTCTGAAAATATTTTTGTCAGAACGCATTTGGCAAATCGTCCAATAGTTGGTTACCAGCAAATAAACAGATCAATTTCTGCTGGCGCAATTTACATAGTGCGCAATCCATTGGATGGGGTGATTTCATTTGCTGATCAATTTGGAATCACGATTAACGAAGCGATTTCGCAAATTGAATCTCCCAATAATACTGTCGATTCTCCGAATCAGGTTCCTGAGCTGGTCTTGGATTGGTCTAGTCATGTGAGTAGTTGGACAGCTAACGAAAGTTCTCAACTTCATGTGATGCGGTATGAGGATATGATTGATGAACCAGAAGCAACATTCGGAAGCCTGGCTCGATTTCTCCATATAGATACTGAAAAGGATCCGGACGGGTTGCAGCGCGCTATCAAATTTTCATCCTTCGATATGATAAAAAATTTGGAAAAAGAAGGCGTGTCTAATGAACGCTTACCATCTAGTGAGAGGTTGGTTCGTGCCGATACCAAGGATCAGTGGAAAGATAAATTAAATCCAGCCCAAGTTAAGCGTATTCGAGCGCGCCATGGTGAGCAAATGAAGCGTTTTGGATACGATGTTGATTGATAATCAGGTGTCCGGACACTCTATAAACGGCCGTATTCATGAGGTGATAGATCGTATTGCCGCGGCGGCCATCAAATCCGGGCGGTGCGGTGAAGACATTACTCTTGTTGCGGTTAGTAAAACCATCGACATTGATCCGATCCGAGAAGCTCTTCTCACTGGCCATAGGCATTTTGGAGAAAACCGGGTTCAGGAGGCTAAAAACAAGTGGCCAGAACTTAAAGTTGCCTTCCCAGATACGAAGCTTCATCTTATCGGCCCGCTTCAGACTAACAAGGTGCGTGATGCGGTAGGCCTATTTGATGTGATTGAGACAGTTGACCGGATACGTCTAATTGAAAAACTGGGAAGTGAGTGTGCTTCTCAAAATCGTTATCCGCTTCTTTTGATTGAAGTTAATACCGGCGGTGAAATCCAAAAAACTGGGATTATTCCCCAAGAGTTGGGGGAATTTTTGGAAAAAATCAAGCAAACTTGTCCGAACCTCAATGTCGGGGGATTGATGTGTATTCCGCCGATTAACGAAGAACCTGCGCTGCATTTTGCGTTGTTAACAAAACTTGCACGAGATAGTGGTCTGACAACTATTTCCATGGGTATGAGCCAGGATTATGAGACCGCGATAAGGCTGGGAGCAAATCAAGTGCGTGTTGGAACCGCTATATTTGGAGCCCGCCAAACGTAACCCGTGCTAGCCATCATTTGGGATAAGCTTAAAACCGTCGTCCACCGCCCGATAAGGGATGTTTGTGATGTGGATAGTGCTGTCCCAGCAGTAAACGTGTGTCTGCCGTCAGTCTTGGAAGAATTCGGTTCATGTCACGACGGCCAAGCGCCACACAACCTTCTGTTGGCGTGCTGTCTGGTGCGGCGAGATGAATAAAAATTGCACTGCCTGCCCATTTGCGAACTGGGTTATCGTTGTGGTTTGTGATTATGACAACGTCATACAGATGATCGTCCCGCCACAATCGTTCAAAACTCACGTTAGTTGGTATGGCCACGGGTGTATTGTAAAGCATAGACAGTGGGTCATCGCACCATCCATCCATGTGGCGCGTCGGCATGGAATCATGATCGCACGTTGGTTTTTTCTGCCGATCCTGTCTATAAATAATGGCGTGGACTGCCCAATATCCTATAGGGCTTGTTCCATCGCCCTCTATTTTGCGCATCCGCAAACCAGCGCGGCCAATCACACAAGGATATGCTGATTGGCCCAACAGTAAAACTCCTTTTGTTGAGGCGCGTGACATCACAGCGAGACGGATCACTGTTTTCCGTCTATGTCTATGCTGCTTTTTTTGCGAGTATCTATGAGCAGAACACCGCAAAGCGGTTAATTTTGCTCTTAGTGGAATAAACATATGTTCATGGCAATAAAAGCTTAATTACAAAAATCAGGACCGCTAGACAGGATTTTACTTTGCAAAAGTTTGAAACTTTTATCGAAAACCTGCAATGTCTCTATATTTAGATTTTAACTTCTGAAGTAATAACCATCCAAAGCTGTTTTCTTAGCCTAAAAGTTAAAACACCATGAGTATTTCTGCCACTACTAATGTTCTGCAACAGACGATTGTTTTCGGCCGTCTTGGAGCAGATAGGCTCAATGTTCTTGCCCTTAATGGAGATCTACAAACCTTTCATGAGGGCGATAAAATTATAGAACCAGGTGTATCTCTGGTATGTTGTGTTGTGGTTTTGAGCGGGCAGGTGTTGGCTAATCCGCCGAACTCTTCCGAATTAACCTTAAGCAAAGGCGCAATGATCGGTGAAATGGCACTGATTACTAACCAACCAATAAATTTTTCAGTAATTGGGGCTAGTGATGGCGAGGTTTTGTATATCTCAAGGGCATTGTTTGAACAGTTGATCGAGGACTTTCCCGATATTGTATTACAATTGCGCGATTCCATGAAGACAAGACTCAAGAGCACCCTTCAGGCGCTAAGTGTTCTGGAAGATCGCCTGCGGTTTTAGATAAAGTCAGTTGATCTCAAATTCTGCCAAAACCGGAACGTGATCAGATGGTTTTATCCAATCGCGTGCGTCAAATATTACGTCGATGCCAACTGAATTTTGAGCCAGGGGCTGCGTTGCCCATATGTGATCGAGGCGGCGCCCACGGTTTGACTGACGCCAATCGCGCGAGCGATAGCTCCACCAGGTGAATAATTTTTCTTCTGGCGGTACATGTGCGCGCACTACATCGGTCCAATTTCCAGCATCAAGCGCTGCTTGGAGCTTTTCAACTTCGAGTGGTGTGTGGGATACGACTTTTAAAAGCTGCCGATGAGACCAGACGTCGTTCTCCAGCGGGGCAACGTTCAAGTCTCCAACAAGAATTTGCCGTTCTCCGTTGGCGGCAGGGCCGCAAGCAAACCACCCGGCGAGCTCCTCGAGAAATTCTATCTTGTGAGAAAATTTTTCATTTATATTAGGGTTGGGCTCATCGCCCCCGGCGGGGACATAGAAATTATGTATTGTAATATCCTGCCTGCCGGAAGGGCAAAGCGTTACCGCAACATGTCGTGCATCACCTTTTTTGCAAAAATCATATTTCTGTGTGTCTAAGAAAGGCACTCGAGAAACAGTGGCAACACCATGATAACCACGTTGACCATGAAGGGCGATATTGCCGTAGCCAATTTCCTTAAAAGCCTTGGTAGGAAATTTGTCGTCGGGGCACTTGGTTTCCTGAAGGCATAGCAGGTCTGGCTGGTGATCTTTTAAAAAGCGGCGCACTTGATCGATTCTTAGTCGCACAGAATTGATGTTCCATGTAGCAACTTTGAATGTTTGAATCGGACTCACTTAGCTATTCTCCCAACGTTAACAACGAGGTATCTTTCTATATGGACGCCGAAGATTAGAAAATCCCACAGTACGATTCACTGCACCCAATGCGGACTAATCCATTACCGATCGTATTGACGAAGCGTAAAAAGATCATTGCGTGCTTGGTGCCCGGTAACAAGATTCTTGACCTCAACAGAGGTGGTCAATCCCTGGGCATCGGTCACCAGCCATTGGAACAGCTGGAATGTGTTATCGCCAAGATTGCTAGTCGCTTGATTGCTCTTTTTGAATATCAAAGTGAGCGTACCTGCAGCCTGGCCAGTCTGATCTTCTATTGATACCAGAATATGTTCCGCGTCCCGCTCTATCGCCAAGATACGCATATCGGTTGAGAGGTCGACTTTGTCTTTCAACAATGCCCAATAGGGCGTTGAGCCAATCGGATAGCGATCGGTGGTTTTCATCCGGTTGTTTACTATCCCGATCCAAAATCCATCGGCAATGACGATGAGGCGCTTGGGTTCATTATAGTTGAAATGGGCGCGGAGTGGCCGGCGAAAGAAAAAACTACCCTCAGAAAGTTGCCCGTCGGGAGCAACCTGAATGAAATCGCCCTGCAAGTGGGTAAAACTGTTCAGATAATCATTTGCGATTGCTATTGCTGCAGACTGCGTGGCATCGAGACTAGACACAGTTTCCGCCCTAGCTGCCGAAGTCCAAAGAGAAAAAATTAGTAGGAATACTGCAAGTAGAGAATAAAAACGTCGGGTTATATTCATATTTAACACGCGCGCAACCATCCGTGAATTATCTCCTTTTTGTGGCAGTTTGGAGGTTTGCCTACCGGTCCGCAAGATACCAACGTCACTCGTCATATGACGGTTCAGGTGCCAATACCTCCCGCTTGCCAGAATGATTGGCCACTCCAATGACGCCCTCGTCTTCCATGCGTTCAATTATAGTAGCAGCTCTATTGTAGCCGATTGAAAGGCGGCGTTGAATATAGCTTGTGGAAGCTTTTCGGTCGCGGGCGACAATCGCGACTGCTTTATCGTAAAGCTGATCAGATTCGGACAAGTTGATGCCATCATAGGTGCCGTCGGATACGCCGCTCGCTGTCCCCGCAGCATCGGGTTCAGCAGTTACCGCGTCGAGATATTCAGGAACGCCCTGTCGCTTCAGAAACTGAACGACGGTCTCGACCTCTTCGTCAGTGATAAATGCACCATGGATACGTGAAATACGACCGCCACCAGCCATGAACAGCATATCACCTTGACCGAGCAGCTGCTCGGCGCCTTGTTCACCAAGAATGGTCCGGCTATCAATTTTTGAGGTGACTTGGAAGCTGATCCGGGTCGGAAAATTTGCCTTTATGGTGCCGGTAATGACATCAACAGAAGGACGCTGGGTTGCCATGATTAAGTGAATTCCTGCCGCTCTCGCCATTTGAGCTAGGCGTTGGATTGCTCCCTCGATATCCTTGCCAGCAACCATCATCAGGTCGGCCATCTCATCTACTACAACAACGATATAGGGCATGGGCTCAATCGCAATTTCTTCAGTCTCGTAAACAGCCTTACCTGTATCGCGGTCAAATCCTGTTTGTACTGTGCGGGTTAACACCTCACCCTTGGCGATGGCATCGTGGGCACGGCTATTAAAGCCATCGATGCTGCGCACACCAAGTTTGGACATCTTCTTGTAGCGAGATTCCATCTCGCGTACCGCCCATTTGAGTGCCACAACTGCTTTGCTCGGGTCGGTTACAACGGGAGAGAGAAGATGAGGAATTCCGTCATAGACAGAAAGCTCTAGCATTTTTGGATCGATCATGATGAGGCGGCACTCTTCCGGTTTCATCCGGTAGAGCAAAGAGAGAATCATGGCATTGATGCCGACAGATTTACCCGAGCCGGTTGTTCCTGCGATTAGCAAGTGTGGCATGCGGGCCAAATCAGTGATGATGGGTTCGCCCCCGATGTCCTTTCCGAGTGCGAGGGCAAGTTTGTATTTTTCGCTGGTAAACTGTTTAGAGGAAAAAATTTCATGCAGGAAGACCGTCTGGCGATACTCGTTTGGTAGTTCGATGCCGATTGCGTTGCGCCCGGGCACCACCGCAACACGCGCAGAGACAGCACTCATGGATCGAGCAATATCGTCGGCAAGCCCAATAACGCGGGATGATTTTAGTCCGGGAGCAGGCTCAAGCTCATAGAGTGTTACAACAGGCCCTGGCCGTACATCGATGATCTGGCCGCTAATGCCAAAATCATCAAGTACCCCTTCAAGTGCACGTGAATTTTCTATCAAGGTGTCCTTGGAGAACAGCTTATCGAGCTGCACAAGCGGAGTTTCATTCAATAATGTGAGGGGTGGTAGTTGGTACTCATCGCTGTCACTTTCTATCACTATCGGGCGCGATTTTTTTGGACGTGGTCTTGGCTTGGGTTTGTGAGTCGTATCTCTGGGTGTGGACTTTTCGGCAATGCTTAAAGGTCCTTTGTCGAGACCGAGTCTCGGCTCGGGGTGCATATCGCCGCTCAATTTATTATCTAGCGTCTCCTCGTCATGTTTGTTGTGCAGCCAATTTCTTATGGCACCATGTAATCTTTGGGTGATCAGCCTTATTGGATTTTCCAACCACAGGTCATGCTCCCTTGAGTTGTTTGATCTCGAGGTTTTGTTTAGCTCCGCGGCATCCTCAGGTGAAGAAACCCACTCAAGTTCGTCGTTCTCAGCACGAGTCATGGCCAGCCGCAGCCGGTCTGCAACGTCAGTCTTCGAGTGCGTTGTAAAACGGCGGACACGTATATAGAGGAAGCTTAAAAAACGCAGAATTGTCCGGATAAACCAATAACCGACTCGTATCATCATATTAATGGCCCGGATCAAAAATAATCCAAAATTGAATAGTTTGTTAACTTGATCCGATCCCCCGTCCAGATTCTCACTAGTGGAGCTGAATATGCTGGTTTTTGGCAAACGAATACCAACGGCATGGATGAGGCTGGCAAGAGCTAGCAGTGCAAACAGTGCTGCGATAATAGCTTCGGTTACTTGCCCTAACGCGTTTGAGACGATGTTCCGTGGTATGTTGAGCCAATAGGTAGCAACATCACCAACAACCCCGCCGTAACCGACAACCAAAGGCCATCCATCGCCACTTTCAAAGCTTGAAAAATACCCGCTTAAAAACATAACCGAGATGACTACCAGCAGTACTCTTGTAGCTAAACGATCTAAATGGTATCCGGCAGCTAGATACCATCCCCAGCCAGCGATCAATAAAACAGGGGCGATGGCGGTAAGACCTAAGAATTGAATCAATAGATCAGCAGCGATAGCGCCTGGACCGGCCAGCCAATTTTTAACCGGCACATGGGTCGCATGGCTCAAGCTGGCGTCAGTCGAAGACCAGCTAACAAGAGCCAAAACAAGAGCAATTGCTAAAATTAGCAAGCCGACACCACAAACGCCTAGCAGGGTTTGCCACAGCGTGAGTCGTACGGGGTGGGGGAACAGGGATTCAAATAGGTTGAGTGTTCGCAGTCGCATGGGCACTACTCACGAGTAATCAGGTTAGTTCAAAGTTAAACGGAGTTAGAATATTGAGATCATTCGGTTTAATGCGGCGTCAATTTCGTCAAGACCGCCAACCAAGGCGATGCGTAGGTAGTTTCCACCTGGATTGAAGCCACATGGGTGAGAGGCTGCAAGGTAGGATCCTGGAACGACTTTTACCCCGGCTTCAGACCATAATCTTTTGGCAGCTGTTACGCTGCCACCATGTTCGGCTACATTAAGCCAAAGGAAAAAACCGCCGGGCGGAGTTTGATGTTGAAATCGATTGCCAAGTATCGCCGCAGCGCGGGTGAATTTTTCGTTATAAGCTGCCCGATTTGCAGTGACATGGGTTTCGTCGCGCCACAACGCTGCAGCGGTGGCCATCAATGGCCCAGGAACGGTAGCGGCGGCGACATTGCGGAAGCTGAAGAACCGGGCGATGAGCTTAGGATCTCCAGCGACTAAGCCAACTCGCAGTCCTGGAACATTAGATCTTTTCGATAGCGAATTGAATGCCAGAACGGATCGATATGAATCAGATTGTGCGGCATTTAAAATACTGGGTGGAGCCACCTTGCGGTAAATCTCAGAGTAGCACTCATCTGCGAGCACAATAAATTTGTAGTGCCGGGCAAGTTCGGTAAGCTGGGTTAGATAATCGAGATCGGCGACAGCTCCTTGCGGATTTGCCGGCGAGCAGATGTAAAATGCGGCGAGGCTTTTGAGCAAACCTTCATCTAATGCGCTTAGATCAGGAAGATTGCCATTTGCAGCAATTGCTGGCAGAGCGATGGGCTGTGTTCCAGCGGCAATAGCTGCTGATGCATAAACTTGATAAAATGGATTTGGAAATGCGATGGTCGGTGTTGTTTTGCCGTGATCGCGAGAAATCTGAGCGACAATAAATGCAATCGTGAATAGACCCTCACGAGAACCTGCTAGCGGCAGAATGTGGGTTGATGGATCAAGATTATCCAAGGCAAAGCGATTAACTAGCCATTGTCCGGTGGCGGTGCCGAAGTCATTCCGCGCGTGGGCTGGTGGATAGTGGCTAAATCCGTCGATATCAGAGGCCAGAACCTCTTGGACAATGGGCGGAAATGCATGGCGCGGTGCGCCAATTGAAAGATCAATAGGGGCCTTCCCTGCTGGCGTGCTGCCAAGAAGCTCGCGCAGCCGTTCAAATGGCGAGCGCGGGAGGGTGCCCAGAAGGCTTACCGGTGTTGTCTGCTCGGACATATCAGGATGTGTCATCTGCCATCACATGTGCTTGAGCAAAACGCTAGAGGGCGTAGGTTAAATGCGGGTTAAGCTATTCTCTACACCAGTATTTAAAATTGTCGAAACAAGGGCAGCTTATTAGGCCGCCCTTGTTAGAGGAGTCTAATTTTTTACTTACTTACAAACGTTGGGTTCCTTGACCAAATTCCGGATAGGCCTCCATGCCGAGCTCAGTTCGGTCAAGCCCGTCCACTTCCTGCTCAGGGCTTATCCGTAGACCAATAGTTGCCTTTAATATTAACCACAGAGCGCCACTTGTGACAGATACAAATATTCCGATTGCTGCGATGCCCATGAGCTGGGTGAGGAAGCTTGTGTCCGGATTGGTTATAGGAACCGCCATTGTACCCCAAATGCCTGCCAACAAATGAACCGGAATGGCTCCAACCACGTCATCTATGCGTAAGCGATCAAGAAGTGGGACTGCAAAGACTACGATCATGCCACCGATAGCGCCAATGGCTATGGCCTCGATTGGAGCTGGACTTAGTGGGTCCGCGGTGATCGATACGAGACCGGCAAGGGCGCCGTTTAGTGCCATGGTAAGATCAACCTTGCGATAAAGGGCCTGGGTCAAGATCATCGAGGTAATGACACCGGCTGCGGCGGCGATGTTGGTGTTAAAGAAAATGCGCGATACCGAGGAGGCGTCGATTATGGATCCAAGAGCAAGCTGCGAGCCGCCGTTAAATCCAAACCAACCGAGCCATAAGATAAACGTTCCAAGGGTTGCCAGAGGCATCGATGAACCAGGCATTGGCGTTACCCCGGACGGTGAATATTTACCGATCCGCGCACCAAGAATTATGGCACCGGTTAATGCGGCCCAACCGCCGGTGGAGTGTACAATTGTGGAGCCGGCGAAGTCAGAAAATCCAGCTTCTGACAACCAACCGCCTCCCCACTGCCAGGCCCCCTGGATCGGATAGATGACGCCGCATAGGATGGCCACAAAAATAAGGAACGGCCACAATTTTATACGCTCGGCTAGTGTGCCGGAGACGATCGAAGCTGCAGTTGCACAAAATACCATCTGGAAAAACCAGTCGGAGGCGGCTGAGTAGGTGCCGGGGTCAGAGTCCGGTGATGGGATAATCTTGGCGGCTAAGGAGCCAATATAGCCACCATCAACTCCATCATACATGAGATTATAACCAATCGCCCAAAAAACGAGACCGGCGATCGAGTACAGTGCAATGTTTTTAGTGCACTGCATGGCCACATTCTTGGTGCGGACCATGCCGGCTTCGAGCATGGTAAAGCCGGCAGCCATCCACATCACCATAAAGCCGGCCATTAGGAACAAAAGGGTATTGAGCACATAGGTAGTATCAGCGGGAACGCCAGCCGATGCATCCTGGGCGAGGGCTGCCATGTCAGGCAGCATTACCAATGCGGCGGTGAGGCCAGTGGTCCTCATTGCAAATTTGTGGGTCATGTTAATTCTCTCTGCTATGGATTACAGCGCGTCGGTGTCGGTTTCGCCGGTGCGAATGCGAATAGCCTGCTCGACTGTTGAACAGAAAATCTTGCCGTCGCCGATTTGTCCTGTACGTGCGTGTTCTACGATGGTTTTGATGGTTGGTTGTGCAAGCTCGTCGCTGACAACGACGTCTATTCTAATTTTTGGCAAAAAATTCACCGCATATTCGGTGCCACGGTAAATTTCGGTATGACCCTTCTGGCGGCCATACCCCTTGACTTCCATGACGGTCATTCCCTCGACGCCAAGAGTGACGAGGGCGGCGCGAATATCATTAATCTTGAACGGCTTAATCACCGCCATGATGTGCTTCATTTTTTCTCCTACTCTGCGCATCCAGAGGTCAGCCCCTCGGGCCGGATAGAGGAAGGCGCTTGTAGAGACATTCAAAAGACGTGCCAACTTTGACTGATCTCATAACTATTTGATAATATGTGATATTATTTGATAGCTTTAAAACTATGGTGTAGGCATCAAGCTATTTATGCCTATATAGTAGGCAGTGAAAATATCCTGCATATAATTTATGCAATATATTTAAACCTTTATCGGGTTAGTCTGCGGATTAGCCCTTCCTGGGCTACAGAGGCTATCAAGGTGCCATTTTCGGTGAAGACGGAGCCGCGTGTAAAACCGCGCGCGCCAGAGGCATTCGTGCTTGTTTGAACGTATAAGAGCCATTCATCCATACGGAATGGACGGTGGATCCAAACCGAATGATCAAGGCTTGCTACCATTAGCCGTTTGTCGAAAGTAGAGAATCCATGGGGGATGAGAGCAGTGTCGAGCAGGGTAAAGTCAGTAGCGTAGGTTAATATTGCTCGGTGAATATCAGGGTCGTCGTTTAATGATCCGCGGGCACGAAACCACACGAGGCTCAGTGGTTTAGCTACTGCGGGATCCAAAATATTTCGCGGATTGACGGGTCGTAATTCAACCGGCCGTTCCCGGTCCCAGAATTTGCGGATATGGGGCGGCATTTCACGAGAGAGTAATTCGTTTAAGAAAGTCTGTTCGCTGGGCAAATCTTCGGCGTGGGGAACGTCAGGGGGCATCGGCTCATGGTGGTGAAATCCATCTTCGGGGAGATGGTAGGATGCAGACATTGAGAAGATGGCTAAATCTTCTTGCACGGCAACCACTCGTCTGGTTGAAAAGCTTTTGCCGTCACGCTCGCGCTCAACCTGATAGATAATAGGCACATCTGGATTGCCTGGCCTTAGAAAATAGCCATGGAGGGAGTGCACAAGGCGCCCCCCATCAACACTACGGCCCGCTGCTACTAGACTTTGTGCAACGACTTGGCCGCCAAAAACACGGCGCCAGCCGAAAGCTGGACTTTTGCCAACAAAGCAATCTACGCCGGTTGGTTCAAGATCAAGCAGATGAAGGAGAGAGTCGATTGCGGAAAGCATGATCGCACCAATATTCAAAATCAGTTGATGGTAGATGATATGTTATAAGGGGTAATGAATTTATATGCCCTGTTTTACGAAATTGTGTGCTGATGGGAAAAGTCAATAGCTTTGTTGCAGATATCGCTATTGTTGGCGGAGGTATTGTGGGCCAGACCGTTGCCAAGGTGCTCGCGCTTCATCTGGGTAATGATTTGCGTATTGTCCAGATTTCTCCCGATGCAGTTAGCGGGCAAGGTCATGGTGGTAAATCAGGAATTAAACGCGCGGTTGCTCTCGCGCGCGGGTCTATTTTTCTGTTGGATGCTATCGGTGTATGGTCTGATCTCCTCCCTCACGCTCAAGCTATGCGGCGGATCGTCGTCAGCGATGGGATGCCCGGAGCAAGCCAGCTCAGCTTACTAGAATTTGATAGTTCCGACGCTGACGGTCTGACATCTTTCGTCGTTGAGGAAGAGTGTGTTCTTAACGCCTGCATGCGGGTAGTGCGCTCTGATCCACATATCCAGCTAATCCAAGACTATGTGAGTGCAATGTCTTGTACGCCGTCCTGGCGCACATTGGCTCTTGGTTCAGGGGGGAGTGTGAGGGCGCGGCTAGTAATAGGGTGCGATGGAGTGCGCTCCCCGACCCGCAAGATGGCTCACATTAAAGATGTTTCATGGAACTACAGGCAATCAGCTCTGGTTGCTAAGGTTTGTCATGAGCACGAACACCATGGGGTAGCTATTGAACGTTTCTTGCCGGCAGGACCTTTCGCCATTCTTCCATTGCAGGGCTGCTATTCGTCTTTGGTGTGGACCGAAAGTAGACAAAGGGCTGAGGAGCTTAAGTGTGTAACATCTAGTGAATTGGCCTGCGCTTTGGATGAGCGTTGGGATGTGAAGCGCGGTGATATTGTATCGATTGATGGAGTTGGAACATTTCCGCTGGCGTTTTACATGGCACGGCGGTTCATTGCTGAACGGTTTGTGCTGATCGGCGACAGTGCGCATCAAGTGCATCCTCTGGCTGGTCAGGGTCTCAATCTAGGATTACGGGATGTTGCGGCATTTTGTGAGGTTCTGGTGGACACACTGCGGCTTGGACTAGATCCAGCCACGCCGGGAGCTCTTGAAAAATATGAACGCTGGCGACGATTTGATAATATTTCATCGGCACTTGTTTTTGACGGACTGAATCGCCTGTTCAGCAACGAAGGTGAAGGGTTGCGGATGGTACGTGATCTCGGGCTTGGGGCGGTGGATCGTTTGCCGGCAATCAAGAAGATGCTAATGGGCGAGGCTCAAGGGTTGACTGGTGCCGTGCCCAAACTAATGATGGGTCAGAGGCTATTTTGAGGCCATGTCGTCGTCCAAACTACGCGCTTCATCGGGAAGCATAATGGGAATTCCGTCACGGATAGGGTAGGCCAGACCTGCTGACTTCGAGATGAGCTCATTTTTATCCTTGTCATAGTGGAGCGCGGTCTTTGTAATTGGGCATACTAATATTTCGAGTAGACGTGGATCGACTGCAGGTATGGATTTGGAATTTGAGGCTGGCTCATTTTTACTCATTTTTACTCTCGCCTTTGAGGCCAAGTCTCTTATTGGAGAAGTTGACCTGATGGGGCCGTTTGGGCAACCGTCATTTCGGCCAATGCTACTAACAGATTGCATCGCTCGGCAGTAGTTTCTACTTCAAGCAACGCTTGTTTTTCGCGCGCACTAAATGGGCTTAATACTGACAACACATTGACTAGTGTTACGGTATCTATTTTTTCGATTGCACTCCAGTCAGCCGTTAAATTTTGAGATTTTAGGTATACAGAAAGCCCGGAAATTAGGTGGTCTCGATTAATCGGGGGCTCTGTTGATGGCTCGGTAAGATCGATGCTAAATTTAGAATAATCAGCTTGAATCTGTCGATATGGTGTTTTGCAGGGTAATTCGAACTCAACGCGAAAACGGATCACGCCTTGAAGGGTAATGAAATATTGCTCGCTATTTTTTTCTGACCATTTGGTGATCCTGCCGGCGCAGCCAACGACCTCAAGAGAAGGCGTGTTATCACAGTCCATGCGCTCGGGATCACTGGGCTGTAGCATGCCAATGATGCGCTCGCCGGCCAATGCGTCTTCCACCATCCGAAGATAGCGTGGTTCAAAAATGTTTAATGGGAGAGTTGTACCAGGCAGTAGCAATACTTTGCTCAGCGGGAATACCGGTATGACCGTTGGTAGTTCTGAAATATTATACACCCGATGTTACTTAAGGGCCCCATTGGGGACGATGATATTTAGTGAGAACTCTAAAGTTACTGCCAAGGCGATGCTGTTCAGGAAAACAATATAGAGGATAACTTGCGCCGGCCGTTTGCCGAAAGAGGGTCGCTCAATCCCCAGGCTTCAAAAAAAGTCAACAATTGCTGACGCGCTGCGCCGTCTTCCCAGTCATGGTTGAGGCGAATGGACTCGATCAGCTGATCGAGTGCGTCTTCACGCTGGCTGGCGGCATTCAAGGCGATGGCATAATCGATTCGGGCGCGATGATTGCTGGGATCAGCAGCGACCTGCGCTTGCAGGGGAATGAGTTCAGATGCGACATTACCAGCCGAGCGGGCGAGTTGGAGTGCAGCATGAGCACTGGTGATTTCGCTATCGGTCAGTTTATCTTCCGGGGCAAGGTCGAGGATTTCTTGTGCTGCATCAAAATCTTTAACTGAGATCGAGCAGCGTGACAGTCCGGCGATGGCGCGGGTATCGCGTGGGTCAGTACTCAGCACTTCGCGGTACATTTGGCCGGCCTCTTTAGTTTCGCCAGCTTCAAGTGCCGTTGCCGCGGCAGCCAGGATCTCATCAGCTCCGGCAGATGACGTCCCCCCTAGTTTTTCAACAAAATGGCGTACCTGACTTTCAGGGATTACGCCCATGAAGCCATCAACTGGTCGCCCATCTGAAAATCCGAATACGGCGGGTATCGATTTAACACCAAGTTGGCCGGCTATTTGGGGGCTTTCATCGATATTGATTTTTACCATTTGGACGCGGCCGGCTGATTCGCCAATCACCTTTTCCAGTATAGGTGTCAGTTGTTTGCATGGACCGCACCAGGGTGCCCAGAAATCGACTACAATCGGTACCTTTTTGGATGCTTCAATAACATCAGCTGCAAATGTCTCAGTATTTACGTCTTTCACCGCTGTGGAAGGTGATGCTGAAGGATCTCCGGGAAAGGGAGTCATGGTTTTAATTTTCCTTATAGTTCAATTCTTAGTTTGCCTGCCCGGACGGGCTGGTGACCGTGTGTAGATAAACCAAACATGGTCAATCAATGTGATTGATGCAACCGTATTTGAGATTTTAGCGTGTCAGGGGTTGGCCCGCGCACTTGTTCTTTACTGTAACCACCTAATCGTGTTGTGAGCTTTTCGTCGCGCAGACGGGCATGATTTAGGATAATGACCGCAATCGTGGATGAAGATGAGAAGGCCATCTGGAGTGGTTGTGTTGATTGCTGTAGTGGTTCCAATTGAAAGCTGGTTGAGCTTCAGCGTTAATTCTTGGGGACTTACCGGAGGGGTCGTAGGAGAATTAACTGACATCTTGGTGGAGGCCTTGGCAGGCCGGCCATTGTAGGTTAAACGGCATGCGAAAATTTTTCAGGTCTGGGTTGCTTAAGCTTACTTAGGCCAAGCTATTGCATTCAAGGATTAATCACGCAATATGAAGCATGACGGTGTATTCCACCGACAGCAGGACGCGGGCGTAGCTCAGGGGTAGAGCACAACCTTGCCAAGGTTGGGGTCGTGAGTTCGAATCTCATCGCCCGCTCCAATTTTTACACATTAAAAATTCCAGAAAGCCGCCGTTTTTGGCGGTTTTTCGTGTTTTTATTAGGGCATCACCCAGACATGCTAAAGGGCGGGCAAAAGGCCGTGGTTACAGCTCGGTTACACAGCGGCGCGAGTTAGAGTAACTTTTTGCCATTCTAGAGCAAATTTGGATGTCAGCTGTTTAGGGGTATAGCGGACTCTTTCTACTCGGGTTGAGCGTTTCCGCTTTTGACCCTGGCTGTGTGAAAACGTGCTCTTAACGGAGTTGCTTAGAAATCAGTTTCACCCTCGCCCCTCATTGAGCACGATAGTTCGCCACAGGGTAGCGGCTAGCACTCGTTGAGCATGTGGTTCTAAGCGCGCGGGCCAGATTGAGGTTTTCACACAACCAAGACCCTTATCGGACATCCAATGGGTTGCCGCATCACCGGGGTGCTGCAATCGAGGGCTTCTTTTCGGCGGTGGCGATCTTATGCGCGTTCACGTGGCTCTGCTTGATGATCGGGGTTACGGCATCCAGATTGTCAATGACGTTGCCATGAGAGGGGCAGACAAGCTTGGTGGGCCAGTTTTCAAAGAAGGTACCCTCGATGTCAGCGAAGAGCTTGTCGGCATCGACAAACCGGGCGAAATATAACGCACGTGTTAGGAGATAAGTCGCCTTGTCGACATCGATGCCGCCGGTGATCTCAGAACTGGTGAGTGCGCAGTCGCCAGGTGCGTGATAGGGTGCATCTTCATCATCGTCATCGAAATCCTGCCCGTCGATGCTGAGGCCCTGGGGGTCCAGCCTCACCGGACTTTCGTGCGTAAATGAAAAGCCGTCGCAGACGAACATTGCCTGGCGGGTGCTCTCATAGGCCCACAACGTTCCGGGAAGATCTTTGATGACGCCGTCAATGAAGGTCACCTTGAGATCACCCAGATCCATCACATCGGCCGGTACCTTGTGGTGGAAACGATGAGCATGCTCGGGAAAGAACACATGATAGTCGCGCATGTCTCCGACCACCTTCATGTCAGGATACTTCTTGAGGAGGAGCGGTAAGGCGGCCGAATGCGGTAGCTCCGGATGAGTGACAAATAGATAATCGAGCGTCCGTCCTGCGAGCACCCGGTCAAGCTGAAGTTCGATTGAAGGCCACAGCGCCTGCATGGAGGTGTCAACCAACATGGTGTGGTTGTCGCCCCGCAACAGGAACAGCGATAGGTGCAGGTGGACGGGATGATCCTTGCTGCCAGCACCCATACATTGGTTGATCCAGAATATCTTGTCGGCGATTTCGCGCGGAAAGACCTCTTCGCTCATCACGCATCTCCTTGTGGGTTTGTCAATCCGACTCCCGCGACACGCGGTGAAGAAGTTCTTTGATCAGACCAACATGCTTTTTGACCATGGCCTCGCCTTTCAATACGCAGCCTGATGTGGGCGCGATAATCTCGACCCTGTAGGTGGCAAAGAAATGTTCGAGCCAGTCGATCAGCGGATTCGTCGTTGCGATCGGCAACCAGTGATAGCGCATGAGTGTGTGGTCTCTGACCTGCTCGTAGGTAGTACAATCCTCCTCGATCGAGTCGACGATCGAGGGAGCGGACGGGTCGGTCACCGAGATGTGCCCGAACATGTCGGATGTGAACAACGTTTTGCTCTCAGCATCGTAGACCCAATAAGTGTTAATCAGCCGAAGCAGGGCGGGGATGATTGTCAGGCTCTTCGATGCGCCGAGCGGCACCACGGCACCTCTATCGGGCTCCGTCCGGCGCACGCGGTCCGTTACCGCTGCGATAATCTCGCCTGATCCGGCAAATGGGTTGCGGCTTGATGTTACCAGCTCTTCGATCCAGCACAGCTCGCACAAAGCGGCGAGGTTGCCACTACAGGAATATTCGCTCCTTGTGAGAAATATCGTGATCGGTATTCCGGGGTCGATGAGTTCCTTGAGCTGCCTGGCCACCAAATCCTGATGTGCGGCAACGCCGGTGTCGATTAAATAGGCGCGGCCTTCTTCCAGAACTACGTAGTTGTTGTGGGGCGTGTATCGGCCCGCAATTTTTGGGGCCCAGGTGATGCGCCCGTCAAGTTCGATATGCCCGCCGAGCCGGTAAACCTTGCCAGGAAGAATTTCCTCGGCCGGCCTGAATGATGTATTGGGTCTTTCAGACACCATCACGTTCTCGAGCCCTGCAGATTTGGGCATTTTTTCCCCTTCGTTGCTGCTGCAAGTCGGATCGCGCTCAAGTGATCAATACTCCCATATAAAGAATCACCTTGACGGAGTATGTAATGCTGAATTGTGTACTGATGCCGCGGGCTGCGTCAACCGGCGAACACGCGCGCCGATTTCATTTGGGATTAATCACGCCCTCGGAGCTCTCCCCCTGGCAGATCGTTTCGACGCTTGTGTTGCATCGACCGATTGGAATCGCAGCACGGAAACGAACATGACGTCAGGTCTCTACTTAGCTGCCTGTCTTTCTGCAATTTCGGAATAAGGTATGCCGTAGGTCGGCCTCCTTCGAATCCGTCAATAAACACGAGAATTCCGAAACCGCTCCCATATTCCCCAAGGCATGACCATGCCTCTCGCCTTTACACGCAGGTTTGGAATTATGCCCAGTATCTTCACGGCTGAGCTATGCGCTCAGTTGGCAGTGGTGCGTTGAGGGAGCGCGGAGAATTAGAGGTTCCTGACTTCGACCCTATGGATGCCGGTGTTGAAGCGAGGATTCTGTTTCTTTTCGAAAAGCCAGGTCCAATGACGAGCAAGCACAAAACCGGCAAGCGTGTGGGATCTGGCTTTATCAGCAGAGACAATGACGACCCGGGCTTCAAACACCTTTCCCGAGCGGGCTCTAAGGTAAGTCGGAATTATGCCTCCACAGCCGAGCGTAAGGATGCTCAACCAAGTGCAATTGTGAGAAGTGTGTTGTGCCTTTCTCTAGGGTTGCTGACAATGCCATGCTGACAAGTCTAGCGATCTTTACCGCTTGCGCAGGAAACGCAGCGCAGCGCAGCTGGGTCGACCTCGAGACGTTTGGTTGCGATCAATTCATCGCACCCAGCGCAATAGCCGTATTCACCTTTGCCAATCCGATCGAGAGCAGCTCTCAGGCTGGTTATGCGCAGATCTCTGCGATTTCCTGAAGCAATCGCCATGGCTTGGCCCTGTAGTGCATCAACCCGAGACAGTCTTCCAAAACGTTGTTGGTCGAGTTCAACTGATTGCCGATCTTCGACCGAAGATTCTGCGAGTCTTCTCAGATCTTCCAACTCCAATGAGATTTGGTCGCTCAGCTTCTCAATCAATGATTTGGGTAGTTCGCTCACTAGCCGTTCCTTCTTGAAGGCAATACAATGTGATATTCTTCTGCTGAGAGACTTGTGTTCATCTTTGGAGTCCGTGATGCAACTGCAATCACTGGTTCCTTTTGCGTTATCTTCTATGTTGTTGGCGATCAGACACCGAGCAAGCTTGGCATAGAGGGGGACGTCTTGGCTCACATCTTGTCCCTAACCCCTTCCTGAAGCAGCTCTGATCCGCCTCAGGGTGATGGTTTCGCCCGCAGGCAGCTTCTCGAAGTTGTCCACGACCAACACATACGCCATGTGATAGGTTAGGTGTTTTTCGGCTCCAATGCCATCGATGCGGCAATGCCACTTCAGCTGATCTAGGCGATGCACGGCTCTGCGAGCAAGTCGACAATATCGAATGATAACTGGCTGGCTGCCATCAGCATAACCGGCTTACTTCGCTGTCAATATGATACCTGGACGAGTGGGATTAAAACGGACCCTGCCCATCACGAAATCTATGTTTCTAACCGCCCAACAACGGACGTGACTGCCGACAGAAATATGCACTGTTTTGTGTGCGGGAGATACTCATGGCCTTAGGGATTTCAGATCTTGATACGGGCGTTCAAAACCTGTTGACTTAGACGCCACACAACAGGAGGTCTCTATGGACCCAGCCTTCAAGTCAGAAAATGTCGCAGTTGTTACCGGTGCTGCATTGGGCATCGGGCGCTCCGCCGCCACTCGGTTTGCTGAGATAGGCATGCGTGTAGTGTTGATCGACCTCTCTTCGGGCGACTTTGATGAGACGGCAACTCGGCTCAAGGATACTTTCGGCGACAGCAATATTCTAAAAGCTGAGCTGAGCGTGACCGATGTTGAGGGGCTCAACGATCTGGCCTCTGATGTCGCTCAGGTCTTCGCGGTACCCTCGGTTGTGATGAACAATGCGGCAAGCCGGGTCGGCGGTGACTGCTTCGCCGATAAAGCTGATTGGCGGAAGACCTTTGAGGTCAATCTATGGGGCGTCGTGAATGGTACCGACGCATTTGCCACCATGATGATTGAGGCCGGCGGGCCACGCCGGGTCATTAATGTCTGCTCTAAGCAGGGGATCACAAATCCGCCGCGCAACCCAGCCTACAACATGACCAAGTCAGCGGTGAAGATCTACACAGAAGTTCTTCAGCACGAGCTGCGTAACCGAAATGGTTGCGAAGTCTCTGCGCATCTATTGGTTCCGGGTTGGACCACCACCGGAAAACAGGAACACAAGCCCGGTGCTTGGATGCCGGAGCAGGTGGTGGACTATATGCTCAGCAAAATCGAGCGCGGAAGCTTTTACATCATTTGCTCCGACAATGAGGTGAGTGAGGTGGAAGATGCCAAGCGGATCATCTGGGGCGCGATGGATATGACAGAAGACCGACCCCCGCTATCACGCTGGCATAACGAGTATTACGGGGAATTTGATGTCTTCGAGCCATGAGGCTTCAGATGGCTGTGGTCGCAGCTTGGGTATACAGCACGCACTTTCGAGGTAGTTCTTTGTGATCCTTTGAAAAATTTGAACGTCCGTTCTTTGGCGAGTTAGCCAACATCTCTTCTGCCAAGCGTAACTTCTGAATCTGACCCAAGCTGGTATCTAACTCGGAATGGTAGCCGGTAAAGATCGCGGGCGCGTTAGGGATGGTTTTAAGGGTTGCTCGTCCACATGCCGCCTCACACCGGAGGCCAAATGCGGCGCCCAGCGAGTGGACCGTTCGGCGCATGGATTGTCAGATCGAGCACGTGCCGCCCGGTCCATCTCTCGTTCAGGCCTACCTCGCGAAAGCGCGGCTCAAAGTTTTCCTCGCCATCCTCCATCTCCATGAATTCATATAAGATTCCGTGCTTGGCCCAGCCGACTATCGAAATCAACTTGCGCGCGCCGATGCAGCCGCGTGCACGCGTGACCTGAGGTAGTTTCATCTGCCGGTACCAATAGGACAAATCGACGTCCTCGGTCTGGCTTGGTGTGTGGTAGTTGCCGAACTGGATCGCCGGCGGTGCTCCAGTGCCCGGCAGATGCCGATACCAATCAGGACCGCTCACCCGGGTTTCTTCGATGAAGATGCCGAGACGCAGCTCCTTGCGCTGGTTTAGCTTGGCCTCGGTCTCAGCGTTGGGGCAGTGGGAGGGGTTAGGATTGAAGAACACGTCCGCAGATGCTGCGGCGGTTACCAGAAGGTATTGGGAGCCCCGGGGGATATTGGGATCATCGACCTCGATTCGGTCGGGAGCTCCGGGCTGGCGGCTCTTGCCGGTGACCGGAGCTCGCTCATAATGACCGACCCAGATATGGCCAGGCTGGGCCTGCAGTGTAGGCAGGTACGTCCCATGATACCAGGCAAGGAATTCATCCCGTCCAGCGTCGTCTACATCGTACCATTCTGCCTTGATTGCGGTGTCCATCAACTAACTCCCCTAGCTATTACCATCGGGCGTGACCATCGAACATTCGCAGATGGCTTGCCGGCCCCCACAACCTTATCATCTCATGACCCTTGGCGGCGAGTAGAATTTTCTGGCTTTGGGCGGTGCAACGGCGAGGCAAGCAAAGCCAAGGTGAACAAAGTCCATCGTGCCGTAAGGTCTATTTTAACTCAAGTTGTAGATAACACTTCCAAATCAATAATGCTAAGAGGTGTTGCTGGGCTAGTAGATTGGCCCACCTCGAGTTCCGTCCATCATGGCGCACATGGACGTGGGCATGGATGCTGAGTGGCTACAAAACGTGGCGATTGCGTCAGCTAAGGAAAAAAAATGGAAGTAAAAACGACCTTGAAGGTGCTTAATCAGGCCGACATTGAGGCCCAACCCGGTGTGACTGAAGGTCAGACGCTTAAGCAGCTCGTCGGTAATGCGCAAAACCCGACTGATCGGGTGCGCGTCGCCTTCGCAACCTACCAGCCAGGCACGATAGAGAAGCTGCACTGGCACCCGATCGAGGCGCTGTATTTCATTCACACTGGCTCTGCCGTCGTCCGCGATATCGAGGGAGGGGAGTACGAAGTTGGACCTGGCTCGGTGATTTATGCACCTGCTGGCATCGCTGGTGCACATGAATGGGAAGTGAAAGAAAGTATGACGCTGCTCGCAGTGCGTGCCACGACCGATCCTGCGCGCAAGTTCCAGTTTACCGTCGACAAGGATACGAAGCGCTCCTACATCGAACTTGATGAACTAGAGCGGCGAGGTGGCGTAAGTTTCGTGTCGCACTACTAGTGGATTGACCCTAATGTTCGTCCGATTGAACCACGCCGGCCTACTTGGCAGAGATGGATTCCGAAAGTCTGCATGTCTCAACTTCCGTACCGGCACTGATTTGGTCTCAGCTTTATCGGTGGAGTTAGGGAGACGTAGGAGAGAGGTGGCGGGTAGTTCGATCAATGAGCCTTCGAAAGTCTTCCCGTTAAATGCTTAGCGGCCACGTCAGACTACTTCGCGAAGAAGGCCGGGCAATTCTGTTTGGTGCGCTGTGCTTATTCATGGCGAGCCCTGGGCAGACTTATGTTTTTGCGGTGTTTGTTGGATCGTTGGGGCTCGCCGCGGGCCTCAGCCCGGCGGAGCTTGGGACTCTATATCTTATTGGAACGTTGGGCTCCGCCGCCCTATTACCCCTCGCAGGGCACTGGATTGATCGGGTTGATTTGAAGCGCTATGTAGCACTCTCCTTTGCGTGCCTTGCGGCGGCTTGTTTTCTAGGATCGATTGTTAATGGTCCGATTACACTTCTCATTGCCTTCGTGGCTCTGCGGTTAAGTGGCCAGGGCCTCATGACGCATATTTCGGTTACTTCTACGGCGCGCTATTTTGGAGCACGCCGCGGACTTGCTCTGTCAATGACTTCGCTCGGGATAGCGCTTTCGGCGGCAGTGACACCGATAATTTCGGTTGTTGCGATCGGTGTAATCGGCTGGAGGCTTACCTACGTCGCCTTCGGCGTGTTCAGCCTCTGCATAGCCCTGCCCCTGCTGCTTATGCTGATTGTTCGCCGCCCGACATTTACTAGGCCGCCACCGCGGAGTGACGGCGCGCGCGAGCCGCGTGCGCGCGACGGGATGATGATTCTCGTACGTAGCCGCTATTTCTGGTTTGCCTGCGCTGCGATGATTTTTCACCCCTTCACCTCTACTGCATTGATTTTTCATATAGAATCAATTGGCACTTCAAAAGGCTGGTCGCTAGATCTCGTGGCAACTTCTTTTGTTGCCTTTGCGGTCGGGCAGGTTGTTAGCCTTCTCCTTGCTGGTGCGATTATAGACCGGCTCGGTGCACGCACCGTGCTCGTTCTTATGAATGTGCCACTGATGGTCGGGCTCGTGGTATTTGCCCTCTCGGATCATCCAACTGCGCTGTTTATATGTCTCGGTCTTGCCGGGGTCACATCGGGCCTATTCCAGACTGCAGTTGGAGCGGTGTGGGCGGAGGTATATGGCACGGCAAGCCTTGGGACGATCCGCAGTGCAGCCCATATGCTGTTGGTTGCAAGTACCGCCTGTGGGCCGGCTGCAATCGGGCTAGGGCTCGAGCTCGGCTTCTCAGTTGAAGCGAATCTTTGGGTGCTACTCGGTATTGGAATCGTAGCCACTATGATTGCCTGGCGCGGGATCCATCCCGGTCCCTATCGATGGAAAATCGGAACTAAAGGGAACGTCGGATAAATGCAAGCTTGCTAATTCTGGCGTCACGATAATATCGATATCCTGCCTGGTTCCGCCATGCAGGATTAACTAATCTAATGTCTGCATAGTAATGCCCAGTGTTAATCGGAAGGTCTGCTGCTTGTAATGCTTTGGAAATATTCATCTTGACTCTCCGGTTGCGGGAGAGGTCAAGGTAGTTAAGAATTAAAAATAAATAGAACTTTGATGACCGTATTGGTAGAAACTTTATCAATCGATTGGCTGTGCCGAAAAACTTGGCAGCGTGCTGCGAAGAATACGCTTTGGTGCCTGATTGGATGCTCAATTGGTGATCTTGGAACCATTGCGTTATTTCAATACGCTGGTATTCCTTGGCCGACACTATTGATAATGATTCTGGCTATTATCAACGGGTTGCTAACGTCCATTGCGCTGGAAACGGGTATCCTTTCGCGGCAAATGACGTTACGCATGGCCTTTAAAACGGCGATAGGCATGTCGTTGGTTTCAATGGTTTCGATGGAAGCGGCGATGAATATTGTCGATGTCTGGCTGACTGGAGGAGCCAAGCTGACATGGTGGGTCATTCCGATCATGCTATTCTCTGGTTTTATACCGCCTTTGCCCTATAATTACTGGAGGCTCAAAGTGCTTGGTAAATCCTGCCACTAGGAGAAATATTGATGTCAAAGCCGGTGGTTGGCGTAATTGGAAATGCAGGGATTGTTGGAAGTGGATTTCCAGTACAACAGGTTGGAGAAAAATATCTGCACGCGCTGGTCGAGGTCACCGATGTGGTTCCGATTGTCTTCGCCGCCATGCCAGAAATTACCGATGTTGGCCGATTGCTCGATGTGGTTGATGGAGTTTTGCTGACGGGTGGCCGGGCTAATGTACATCCAAAACACTTCAACGTTGAGCCGCATACCGCATATGAGCCCTATGACGAACGCCGTGATGCGGTTGCCATTAAGGTAGTGACCGAATGTGTTGCCTGCGGCATTCCGGTTTTTGGTGTTTGCCGTGGGATGCAGGAAATGAATGTTGCTTTTGGTGGTACACTACATCCAGAAATTCGTGAAATACCGGGACGTATGAATCATCGGATGCCTCGGCTTGAAAATGGTGAGCCCCATCCGGACCCAGAGGTAGTGTTTGCAGATAGGCATGATGTCGCGCTGATCTCAGGCGGGGTGTTTGCCAATCTACTTGGGACTGAGAATATCCGGGTTAATTCGCTGCATGGACAGGGAATTCTCAAACTTGGAGAGCGCGTTGTTACCGAAGGGATGGCGGAGGATGGCACTATCGAGGCAATCCGTATTGTAGGTGCTCCTAATTTTGCGCTCGGTGTACAGTGGCACGCGGAGCATGATGCCCGAACTAATCCGATTAACCGAACCTTATTCAAGGCATTTGGAACAGCAGTCGCCGAACGAGCGGTTAACTAGAGACCTTCCCACTGATCAATCTGCCCGGGATGGTTGGTGAGGCCTTGCCTCCTAGAGCTGTGGTAGTGGTTTATGTGGCCGACCCGGAGTCATCATTGATTTGCTGAGATGGGCATCATTTGCGTTATCTCTAATTGCGCGCAATGCAACAATCCCACATCATTGCATATGATCCAGCAAGCTGCCTGTAGAGTTCGTCCAGTTGATTGCAATGAATTTGGTTTTTGCCGTTACGATGCTGTGGGTGTAGTTGTTTGCGCCATGCAGTAAGCAATATCTATTATGCTGCGGTTAGTTTTCTAGCGCGAATTGGTGCTTTAAAAAACTGACAAGTGGGTAGGTTGATGCGTGGTCAGATTGTTTGGCATTTTCAACGTATACAATGTCGATTTTGCCGCCCACTTTGTGGTAGTTGGCCGCGAATCTTTGAGGCTCGTTGAGGTCGAGTGGGGAAGCTGTATCGCGGTAATCGTGGACCTCATCGGAAGTTCCTTGAATCCAGAGAGCCGGTGGGGTCTCGACCCCCTCTCCATTTTCAAGCGCTAGCATTGGGTTGCCTTCGGCCATCGCCTCTTCGGTCCGCCAGTAGGTGTCATGGTGCTCGGGGATATCTCCAACCCAACTTGGTAAGTTGGTTTGTGAGCGCGAGCGTAGAGCATGTCTATAACGTGACAGGGGATTGATGACGGGCCACAGCATACCCACACAATTGACGGTCGCGTCTACGGGGGGTGCGTCAGAGTCAAGTTTGATTGATGCGTATCGTGAGTCGCGTGGACGCATTGCAGCAAGCATGGCCAGGTGCCCGCCACTGGATTGTCCAACCAAGCCGATACGATGAATGTCAATCTGGAGATCTTCGGCATGGGTTTTCAGCCATCGCACTGCGTAGTTTATGTCTATTAACGATGACGGGTAGCCATCTTCAGCGTGGCGAAAATCAATGGCCGCAGCGGCAATGCCGGCCTTGGCAAGGACTTCGTCACGTGGCGTGCAATCCTCAGGGTTTCCGAGGTTCCATGCGCCTCCATGAAGGTCGAGTATAACCGGGAAAGGACCCGTCCCTGTTGGGCGAAAAAGGCGCATCATCATTGTCCGTTCACCGTGTTGAAGATATTCAATATCTACGATGGTATGCGTCAGCGTTTCGGTGGTCATGGTTTGCATTTCCTTGACAAGGGCGGTCGTGCCCTCCGGTAAGCCGTGATGATGTGTTGATGCGTGCTCTTTAATGGTAGTTAGATTAGCCTAATAGCACGAAGATCAACAGCCGCAGAGTTCCTTGGTTTAATGCTCACTATAGTTGTAATATAAGCTCTAAAATTAAGCCCTCGGATGATTATTATGTCTGATGGTAATGTTTTTTAGGTAAGCCACCTCAAAGGTTATGCGCTTGGTCTTGGTGGAAAAACTTTCCAGATACCGTCGGTGGTAGCAACAATCCGTGAACCAGCCACCATTGTGGAGCGAACAAAGATCAGTGAACGGGTCTTGCGGACGACTTCCGGGGCAGTTTCAATGAATTCGCCGATGTGTGCTGCGTCAATAAAACGCACGCTGAGTTCTATTGTGGCCTGCAAATTGCCATCATTAACACGGCGACCGGCAAGGGCGAGAGCCCGGTCAGCAAAGGCAGCAAGCACGCCGCCATGGATTACACCGCGTCGATTCTGGTGCCTCGGCTCAACGACAAAACCATAACGAGGAGCCTCACCATCTTCTTTGAAATAAACTTGGCCGACAAATTCAATATAATCGACTGCCCGTAGTGGCTCCCATCCATCAGAGGTGAGTGTTTCTTGGGTGTGTGTTACGGGGGTTTCTTCATTTACTTTCATTAGTAATTATCCTTTGAATTAGGTTTCAAGTCAGCTGCAAGGCCAAAGGTGGTATCTGTGGCGGTGGGCCTAGGCTTTGGTTTTCATAAAACATTCAACTGAGTCGGTGATAATAAAGGCTAATCAGCCGTTCCCAATGTAACTCGGTCGTGGTCCGATCGTAGACCTTACGTTCAGGAAATGCGAAGCCGTGATGAGCCCAGAGTTTTTCAGGGTATTTTCGAGGAGGAAGAACCTGTGTCTACTTTGGCACGAAAGAAACCCTTGAAAGGCTTCACCCCTTGTCATAATAGGAGGGGTTGGTAGC